>Ga0070724_10000938_pt1 | contig 18663 bp, 19 predicted proteins | sample tdDd001_FD_67278 | JGI IMG/M metagenome (GOLD analysis project Ga0070724, IMG submission 67278) | Marine sediment microbial communities from the Atlantic coast under amendment with organic carbon and nitrate - tdDd00.1 | ecosystem: Environmental > Aquatic > Marine > Coastal > Sediment | place... | reverse complement strand
CAACGCGCACAAAGAAGAACGGAATGCCCTTGGCGTTGGGCCGTTGCAGGGTGGACAGGCGATGGGCGACCTGCTCGATCGAGGCGCCGAACCGATGAGACAGCAATTCCAGATCGTGGCGGGTGTCTTGTGCCGCTTTTTGGAACTGAACATAGGGCATCAACGCGGCCCCGGCGAAGTAATTGGCCAGACCGATCTTTGCAATCGCGCGGGCCTCGCCGGACTGAAAACGGGCCAGGTCCAGTGTGGCTTCTAACAGTTTGTCCTGATGCAACAGTGCGATTTGCAGCAGCAGCTGAAAGGTCTGGGTTTGCTGCGCAGCGTGGCTGGACAGGGTTAACACCCGATTGTCACGGTCAAAGTGCCGGGTGGTGGGGCTTTCGTCCATCCGCACCGAAATGCCCGCCGCCCGCAAGGTATGCAGGGCATGGGCGCGAATGCCCTGATCCCCAGCCCCAGCAGCGAAACGTTCCGCCGCATGATCGACCGCGTCGATATAGTTGTCGCAATAGTGAAAGAAGTCGCGCACCTCGTCCCAGGGCGAGGGCTGGGTGCGGCTATCCTCGCGGCCCAGGGCCTCGTCCAGCGAAGCAAGCCGTTCGTGGGTTTGGCGGTATGCCCGGTGCAGATCCAGAAAGGCGCGGGCCAGTGCGGGTGCATTCGAGGCCGTCAGTCGCAGATCGGCCAGGGGCGGGGCGGCGTCGGCAAAGACCGGATCGGCCATCGCCTCGCGCATGTCACTGACCAGGCGTTCACTGTCGCCGGTACTCAGCTCGGTTACGTCAAAGCCGAACTCTTGTGCCAGCGCCAGAACGACGGTGGTGCTGACCGGACGGTTGTTGTTCTCCATCTGGTTCAGATAGGGCAGGGACACGCCCAGCTTGGCCGCGAATTCCTTTTGGGTCAGGCCCAGACGGGTGCGGGTCTCGCGCAGCTTTGCGCCTGCATAGAGTTTTTGCGTGGCCATCGGCTTCCAGAAGTTTTGCAAATTAAGCTGAGAAAGACGTTATCTTTGCAAACTTGTCTGGGCAAGGGGCGCTAGACGCCCAGTCGCCGTTCGCGCCGGATGACCAACAAGATCGACACGACTGACAAAACGGCGGTGCCCATCATGATGCTCAGCAACGGCATCTCGGTCGAGCCAGGAGGCAGCATCGCACCAGCCAGTGCCGACAGCGCCGCGCCGCCGCCAATCATCATCGTGCCACCCAATCCCGACGCGGTACCTGCCAGATGCGGCCGCACAGACAGCATCCCGGCGGTGGCATTCGGGATGGTCATGCCATTGCCCAAGCCCACAAACACCATGCACCCAAAGAAACTGAGCGCCGATCCCATTCCCGTGCTGCTGATGGCGACTGACAGAACCAGACCGGCGGCAACAATCAGTGCTCCGGTCAGAGCCATCGTGTTGATCCCGATCCGGGCCGAGTACCGCCCGGTGACAAAGTTCCCCACGAAATAGCCAATGCCCGGCGCGGCGAAATATAGGCCCAGTTCGCCGGGATCCAGTTCATAGACTGTCATCCCGACGAAGGGCGCGCCGCCAAGGTAGGCAAAAAACGCGCCTGACCCAAAGGCCGACGCCATGCAGTAGCCCCAGAACCGCGGCGACGTCAGAAGCTCGGGGTACTCGCGGAACTGCTGCCAGATTGTATTGTCCGATTTGGGGGCGGTCTCGCCCAGGTCACGCCAAGAGATGATGAACAGCAACACGCCCAACGCCAACAGCACTACAAAGGTGGCCTGCCAGCCAAAGTGCTGCTCTAGGTAGCCGCCGGCCGCAGGGCCCAGCATCGGCACCAGTGACATGCCCATCGTGACATAGCCCATCATCGACGCTGCCTGATCCGCAGGAAACATGTCGCGCACGACGGCACGCGATAGCACCATGGCGACGGCGATCACGGCCTGGATCATTCGGAATACCATGAAAATGACGCCATTTTGGGACAGGAGGCATCCCAGTGTCGCCAAGCAAAACAGCGCTACCCCGGTCAGGATCACCGGGCGCCGCCCGTATTTGTCCGACAGGGGCCCCACGAAAATCTGCAAGATCCCGTTGATCGCCAAATACAGCGCTACAGAAAGCTGCATAAAGGCGTAATCGACCTGGAAATACGCAGCCATGCCCGGTAGGGACGGCAAAAACATGTTCATGGCCAAAGCAGACATGCCAGCCAGAAAAATCAGGGTCGTCAGGTGTGGTGGGGTGGCCCTGTCAAAATATCGGGCATCGGGTTTACTGTTCATATGCGAATGGGTAGGACCGGTGCGACAGCTTGTCCACTCTGTCGTGCGATTGTTGCTGTGTTTACGTGACGGAAATTTGCGAGTTTGCGTTTTCCTCTTTTTGCATCTCCAAAGATTTGCAAATTTGCGCAAATTGTCTTTGCGCCGGACGGCGCTGCGCATATACCCGTGTCAATTCAGAAGGGGACTGCCATGAAAGATATCCTCCAGGAACTGGAAGGCCGCCGCGCCGACGCCCGTTTGGGCGGGGGACAGAAACGTATCGATTCTCAGCACGCCAAAGGCAAGCTGACCGCGCGCGAGCGCGTTGAACTGCTGCTGGACGAAGGGTCGTTCGAAGAGTTCGACATGTTTGTCGCTCACCGCTGCACTGATTTTGGTATGGAAAATCAAAAGCCTGCCGGTGATGGTGTCATCACAGGCTGGGGTACAGTCAACGGCCGTATGGTCTATGTGTTCAGTCAGGACTTTACGGTTCTGGGGGGGTCGGTGTCGGCCACACACGCACAAAAGATCTGCAAGATCATGGACATGGCGGTGCAAAACGGCGCGCCTGTCATCGGTCTGAATGACTCGGGCGGGGCGCGAATCCAGGAAGGCGTGGATGCGCTGGCTGGCTATGCCGAGATTTTCCAACGTAACATCATGGCTTCGGGCGTGGTGCCGCAGATTTCGGTGATCATGGGGCCGTGCGCCGGTGGCGCCGTGTATTCGCCTGCGATGACTGACTTTATCTTTATGGTCAAAGACAGCTCTTACATGTTCGTGACCGGCCCTGACGTTGTGAAAACCGTCACCAACGAGGTTGTCACCGCCGAGGAGCTGGGCGGCGCGTCCACCCACACTAAGAAATCGAGCGTGGCAGATGGCGCGTTTGAAAACGACGTCGAGGCGCTGGCCGAAGTGCGCCGTCTGGTCGATTTTCTGCCGCTGAACAACCGTGAAAAACCGCCCGTGCGCCCGTTCTTTGACGAACCGAACCGGATCGAAGACAGCCTGGACACTCTGGTCCCTGAAAACGCCAACACGCCCTACGATATGAAGGAATTGATCCTGAAAATCGCGGACGAGGCGGATTTCTACGAGATTCAGGAAGATTTTGCCAAGAACATCATCACCGGTTTCATCCGTATGGAAGGCCAGACCGTGGGTGTTGTCGCCAACCAGCCGATGGTTCTGGCGGGTTGTCTGGACATCGACAGCAGCCGCAAGGCCGCGCGTTTCGTCCGTTTCTGTGACGCGTTTGAAATTCCGATCCTGACCCTGGTGGACGTGCCGGGCTTCTTGCCGGGGACGTCGCAGGAATACGGCGGAGTGATCAAGCACGGCGCGAAACTGCTGTTTGCCTATGGCGAAGCAACCGTGCCCAAAGTGACGCTGATCACCCGCAAAGCCTATGGTGGTGCCTACGACGTGATGGCGTCCAAGCACCTGCGCGGCGATTTCAACTATGCCTGGCCGACTGCGGAAATCGCGGTGATGGGGGCCAAGGGCGCAACCGAGATCATCCACCGCGCTGATCTGAAAGACGCGGACAAGATCGCGCAGCATACCGCCGATTACGAAGACCGTTTCGCCAATCCTTTTGTGGCGGCCGAGCGGGGCTTTATCGACGAAGTGATTCAACCGCATTCGACACGCCGCCGAGTGGCCCGCGCGTTTGCCTCGCTTCGTAGCAAGAAGCTGACAAACCCGTGGAAAAAACACGACAACATTCCGCTGTAAGGCGAGTGTTGGAGCGTGGGGGCTGCCTGCCCCCACACCCCCGGGAGTATTTCGGGCAAGATGAAACCTGTGGATCGGATCAGCCTGCGGGCGGCCGGGCGGAGACGTCGGAAATGAGCCGGACGAAGTGGCATATCCTGACTGAGGACGGAGCGCTGACGCTGGCGCGTCGTCTGCCGGTTCGGTTTGACCTGTCGGTCGAAACCCGCCTGCCACGCTGTGGGCGGCGGCGGCTGGCCACGCAAGTGCGTCAGGATATGTGGCGTTGTTTGCAGGCGTTGCCTGGGTTTTCTCCTGTCGTGCGCATTGAGGACGACGGAGACGCCCTGACTGTGATTGCCGGCGGGCAGGTGGATCGTCGTCCTTTCCCAAAGGAAAAGGCTGAAGCAAAGTTGCGCGAGATGCTGCTGGATCGCAACAATCGTGTTCGATGGGTGGCCTGTGCCGGGGGATTCTGCTATGGGTAGAACGAATCCAGTTATCGCCGCGCTCTGGGGTTGCCTTATGGCAAACGCGGCCACGGCTGTGGGGCAAGAGGAGGCCCCCGCCGTGCCCTCGGGTCTTCTGATCAGTCTTCAGGAATTTTTCATAGATATGCAGCCTGATGGTGAGCGGCTTGCGCGCTTTCGGTTTGTTGCGCCGGACCTGGCGGACGGTGTGAGCTTTGCACGAGTAGAGCAGGATTTTGCGTATCTATGCACCGATGTGGCCGTGCCGACGCTGTCTGTCGAGCATGAGGATGTTGCTCAGGTGGTGATTTCTCTGGCCTCGGCCGAGGTGGAATTTGGCGCGATGGATCCCTCGGTCATTCAGTTTTTCGAGGCGTTTCGCATCGAAAGCGGGCTCTGCATTTGGGAGGGGTTTTGATGTACCCACAACATGTTGCGGGCCTTTCCTCATCCTATCTTGGTTTTGCGGCTTTGCAGACACAGGATCGTGTTGCTGTCTGGGGGGAATATCCTTTGGCGGCTAAATCGGCTATGATTCCAGTGGGTGGCGTATGTGCTGCCCGGTTCTCGTTCATGAGGCAGTGGAGGGAGAAATCCCTCGCTCAACAAGAAACAGAAAACTGGAGAAACAGATGTCAAAGAGCATCAAAACCATATTGGCGTTGTGCACCGTCGTCTTTGTTACGGCCTGCGCACAGCCGCAAGACGAATACGTTGTGGTCGCGCCTGAGCCGATCAGCGAAGAGCCAGTTTACACTGGTAAATACAAATAGGGGCCAGCCCCTTGAGCAGGCAGTCCGGGCGGTTTCGTCCGGTCTGACTTGTCGCGCGGCTGGCACGGGAGACACTCCATGCTAAAGCACCGCGGCTTTCCGGGCAGAATGCCCAGTTCCGATTATCAATTCACTATTCGACGCGCCAACCCCAAGGGCGCGACGCCACTGAAGCGCCTAGAGCGCTATCGTGATCGCAAGGCCGTGGATCGGCGCGCTGACACCGCGTTTTTGGCCGCTCTTTGGGCGCATTTTGGCGACAAGCCCTTCGAGCGGGGCAACCTGGATGCAGGTCGCCTGAGCTGGCTGTTTGGCCGCGAAGTCGTGGCCGTGGACGACCCGTTTGACCCCAAAAGCTATGAAGCGCTGCTGGTTATCAACGAACCGATCGCCCGTGCGTCCTTTCCCGAAGCATTTCAAGAGGGACAGTTCGAAGATCTGGGCCCTGACGAAGACGAAGAGTGGTGATCGGCATGATTTTGCTGAGCAACAGAGCAATTGAGCGAGAAGCGGCCCAAACGGGTCCGTGCGCGATTGCTGGCTTGGCACAATCGCACCGCTGCGGCAGCGTGGGGCATGTAGTGGCGGCCCGAGATGAGCGGGCCGGGACGACATGTCTTTACCGTTACCCTTCCCCTGTTGGGCGGTGTGGTTCGCAGATGAGCCACCCGCCCTCCTTTTTGCGCAATTTGCACAAAATTAGCGTTTATAAGCAATGGCTTGCCGAAATTTGCCCCTCCATTTCGAACGTCTTGTGCGACGCTGAAAATGGACCAAGAGTACCTTCTGTAGAACGATCCGAGCAGAAAGGGATACTCTCGTGCACACACACAGATGGATTTTGGGCCTCGCGGCCTGTGCGGGCCTTGCGGCCTGCGGCGACACGTTTGGCGAACAAGCGCTGTTCGGTGCGGGCACCGGCGCGGCTGGCGCGGCCGTGCTGGACGGCAATGTCGCAACCGGCGCGCTTGTCGGTGCGGCGGCCAATGTCGCCTATTGCAACCAATACCCGTCACGCTGCAACTGAGCGCGACGCACCGGCCTGTGGGTCGGATATGAATCGAAACCCCATCTCGGCCTTTGGTCGGGGTGGGTTTTTTGTTGCCATTGCCCTGCGGACAGTTGCAGGGCCAAGACCGGAAGGGACGAGAAATGTTCAATAAGATCCTGATTGCGAACCGAGGCGAAATCGCCTGCCGGGTGATCAAGACCGCCCGTAAAATGGGTATTCAGACCGTGGCCATCTACTCGGACGCGGACAAACACGCGCTACACGTCAAAATGGCGGACGAGGCGGTCCATATCGGCCCGCCCCCGGCGAACCAGTCGTATATCGTGATTGATAAGGTAATGGACGCGATCCGCCAGACCGGCGCGCAGGCTGTGCACCCTGGGTATGGTTTTCTGTCGGAGAACAGCAAATTCGCTGAGGCCCTGGCCGCCGAAGGCGTCGCCTTTGTTGGCCCCCCCGTTGGCGCGATCGAGGCCATGGGCGATAAGATCACCTCGAAGAAAATTGCTCAGGAAGCCGATGTTTCCACCGTTCCGGGCTACATGGGCCTGATCGAAGACGCCGACGATGCGGTGAAGATCTCGAACCAGGTTGGTTATCCTGTGATGATCAAGGCTTCTGCTGGCGGCGGCGGCAAAGGCATGCGGATTGCCTGGAACGACGAAGAAGCCCGCGAAGGGTTCCAGTCGTCGAAAAACGAAGCGGCCAACTCGTTTGGGGATGACCGGATCTTTATCGAAAAATTCGTGACGCAGCCGCGCCACATCGAAATCCAGGTCCTGTGCGACAGCCACGGCAATGGCGTCTATCTGGGCGAGCGCGAGTGCTCGATCCAGCGCCGGAACCAGAAGGTTGTCGAAGAGGCGCCAAGCCCCTTCCTGGACGAAGCCACCCGCAAGGCGATGGGGGAACAGGCCGTTGCTCTGGCACAGGCGGTTGGATACTCCAGCGCGGGTACCGTGGAATTCATCGTCGATGGCGAGAAAAACTTCTACTTCTTGGAAATGAACACTCGTTTGCAGGTGGAACACCCGGTAACTGAGCTGATCACCGGCGTTGATCTGGTTGAACAGATGATCCGCGTCGCCAATGGCGAACCGCTAAGCATCACGCAGGATGATGTACAGCTGAACGGCTGGGCCATTGAAAACCGTCTGTATGCCGAAGATCCCTATCGTGGGTTCCTGCCGTCGATTGGTCGCCTGACCCGCTATCGTCCGCCTGCGGAAATCGCAGCGGGTCCGCTGTTGGACAATGACAAATGGCAGGGCGACGCACCGTCGGGTGCCATGGCTGTGCGCAACGATACCGGCGTCTTTGAGGGCGGCGAAATCAGCATGTATTATGACCCGATGATCGCCAAGCTGTGTACGTGGGCGCCCACACGCGCCGAAGCGATCGAGGCAATGCGCGTCGCGCTGGACAGCTTTGAGGTCGAAGGCATCGGTCACAACCTGCCGTTCCTGGCGGCTGTGATGGATCATCCGATCTTTATCGCAGGCGACATGACCACTGCGTTCATCGAAGAGCAGTACCCCGAGGGGTTCGAGGGCGTGACCCTGACCGACGAGACCTTGCAACAGGTTGCAGCCTCGGCTGCCGCGATGCACCGTGTCGCGGAAATCCGTCGGACTCGGGTGTCGGGACGCATGGACAACCACGAACGCCGCGTTGGCACCGAATGGGTCGTCAGCCTGCAAGGCCAGGACTTCCCGGTCAGCATTGCTGCGGATCAGGCTGGTTCGACCGTGACATTCGAGGATGGCACTGCCCTGCGCGTGGCCAGCGATTGGACACCCGGCGATAGCCTGGCGAAGATTGCTATCGAGGGCACAAACGGTCTGGTCCTGAAGGTTGGAAAAATCTCGGGCGGGTTCCGCATTCGCAGCCGTGGCGCGGATCTTAAGGTCCATGTCCGCAGCCCGCGTCAGGCTGAACTGGCCAAGCTGATGCCGGAAAAACTGCCGCCGGATACGTCGAAAATGCTGCTGTGCCCGATGCCGGGTCTGGTGGTGAAGATCAACGTTGAAGTCGGTGAAGAAGTTCAAGAAGGCCAGGCCCTGTGCACCATCGAAGCGATGAAGATGGAAAACATCCTGCGCGCCGAGAAGAAGGGTATCGTTGCCAAAATCAACGCTGCTGCGGGCGACAGCCTGGCCGTCGACGAAGTGATCATGGAATTCGAGTGATCCAATGACCATGGCGCAGCCGTATATGTCTTATTTTCTGGTCGGAGCCGTGGCTCTGGCTGGAATGACAGGCTGCGCCATGGATGCTGAAGCCAAAGTCCGCGCCGATGTCGATCGCTGGGTCGACATCGGGGCCACTTTGTATTTCGACTCCCGGATGAGCTGTACGGCTGGTGTCTTTTCCCTAAGCTCGGACGAGGTAAAGTCCACGGCCGTTCACGCCGTCACGATCCGCGAAGGGCTGAGCATTCTGCGCCGTGGGGAGACCGCCAAATTCCAAAGTAACACCCTGAGCCCGAACGACATTTCCGCTCAGGTGAACTCGATGGATATGAGTGTCGGAAACGGGATGATTGCCTCGGGACTGGCCGCGCGCGATTGTCTGAGCGACGCATGGAAAGACGCTTATCAGGCCGCCTTGGTGACCCAGGGTGCCACGCTAATTTTCCAACGCGAGGACAACACCCTGGTGCTTGTCGATCACGCGTCCCGTCAGGTGTTTTTTGCGCGGGGGGACGTGTGATGACGCCCCTGAACCAGGCCTATTCGCTGCCATGGCTATCGCGGATTTCCTGTTGGCGTAGCGGCTGTTTGTCGATGGCCCGCCCGATTTCGCGCACATGCCAAGGGAGAGGTTTGCGTAAGATCACCGATCCGTCTTTGGCCAGCACGACCATCATAAACCCGCGTGGGCGCAGTTTTTGCCGTAGCGCCGATTTGGCCGCCGGATCCGTATCGACCAGAACCACGACGTCCCGCGTTTCCAGACCGGGCTGGTCCTCCTCCAAGAGCCGTATCTGTTCTTCGAACCGAGGGTCGGCCGGGCTGTCTGCAAAGACCACCAGCGGGCGGTTTTTCCACAAAAATTCATTCAAATCCGCGACAGTTCCGTCTTTTGGCGCGAATGCTGGTTCCTCGGCCCAAACCGGAAGGGCCAGAAAAGCAGTAAGAACAATGGCTAATACGGGTTTCATGGTGCCTCCTGTAGGGACAGATATAAGCCCGATTTCGTCAAATGCGACAGGTCTTTGGGAAATCTCTGTTAATCAACCGCTCATCGGAGCCATGCAATGATCGCCGCCGTGATGATATCGCGGCCTGTTGGGGCCGCCCTTGCCGAAAAGGTGCGCCGCGCGTTGGAGATTGTTCTGCATATCGGGGCCCACCGGACGGGCTCGACCAGTTTTCAGCACTTTGCGCGGGAAAATGCGCGAGGTCTGGCTGCACAAGGGATTGCCGTGTGGTGTCCCAGAATGACACGCCCAGAATTGCTATCGGGGATTCAGCCAGCGCCGGGTCGCGTACCTGCACAGGCACGCCGGGCCGAGGCACGCCTGCGGTTGCGTTGTGCCGAGGCCGAGCGCGCAGGCACAAAGACACTGATTCTGAGCGACGAAAACATGATGGGCACGCCGCAAGGCAACGTGCAGGCCGCGGCGCTGTATCCTGGCGCGGGCGAGCGTTTGGCCCGGATCGGCGCAGCCTTGCACGGACAGGTGACCCGTGTGGTTTTGTCAGTGCGAAGCCCGGATGCCTATTGGGCCTCGCTTCTGGCGATGACAGTGGCGCGGGGCCATGCGGTGCCGGGGGCGAGGGCGATCAAGGCCTTGGTTGCGACGCGTCGGGGCTGGCGCGATGTGATCTGTGATGTGGCCTGTGCGCTGCCGGGCACGGATGTATGTGTGATGCCTCACGAAGCTTTTGCCAGCACACCAGAGGCGCGACTGGATACCATGGTGGGGCGCCCCTGCGGCCTGCCGATGCGGCGCGACTGGCTGAACCGCGCGCCTGACCTGCCCGCGTTACGCCGTCTGCTGCGTGACCGTGGGCAGAACCCAGCCGTTCTGCCACATGGCGCAGGCCGCTGGACCCCTTTTGACGCCGGGCAAACCGCTGCCTTGCGTGAATCCTATGCTGACGATCTGCACTGGCTGGCGGCCGGCGCGGATGGTGTGGCGCAACTGATAACCTGGACGGCGCCGGATAAGACGGGGCAAACCCCGCGACCCGGCGCGATGACAAGAGGACATACTCATGAGCAACAAGGACGATTGGCGTAAGCTGGCGGAAAAAGAACTCCGCGGGCGCCCGTTGGACGATCTGACCTGGAATACCCTGGAAGGGATCGAGGTCCAGCCGCTGTATACCGAGGACGACACCAAGGACCTGCCGCATATGGGCAGCCTGCCGGGGTTCGGCCCGTTCACGCGCGGCGTTAAGGCCACGATGTATGCGGGTCGTCCCTGGACGATCCGTCAGTACGCTGGTTTTTCGACCGCCGAGGAATCCAACGCATTCTACCGCCGCAACCTGGCCGCCGGTCAGCAGGGTGTCTCGGTCGCGTTCGATCTGGCCACGCACCGCGGCTATGACAGCGATCACCCGCGCGTTGTGGGCGATGTCGGTAAGGCCGGTGTGGCCATCGACAGCGTTGAAGACATGAAGGTTCTGTTCGACGGTATCCCGCTGGACAAGGTGTCCGTGTCGATGACGATGAACGGCGCGGTGATCCCGATTCTGGCGAACTTCATCGTAACGGGCCAAGAGCAGGGGCACGATAAGGCTCTGCTGGCGGGCACCATTCAGAATGATATTCTGAAGGAATTCATGGTGCGCAACACTTATATCTATCCGCCCGAACCGTCGATGCGGATCATCTCGGATATCATCGAATATACCTCGAACGAGATGCCGAAATTCAACTCGATCTCGATCTCGGGCTATCACATGCAAGAGGCCGGGGCGAACCTGGTTCAGGAACTGGCTTACACGCTGGCCGATGGTCGTGAATACGTCCGCGCTGCGATGGAAGCCGGCATGGACGTCGACAAGTTCGCGGGCCGTCTGTCGTTCTTCTTTGCCATTGGCATGAACTTCTTCATGGAATCGGCGAAATTGCGGGCTGCGCGTCTGCTGTGGCACCGCGTGATGACGGAATTCGGGGCCAAGAACGACCGTTCGAAAATGCTGCGGACCCACTGTCAGACCTCGGGCGTGTCGTTGCAGGAACAGGACCCTTATAACAACGTGATCCGGACTGCCTACGAGGCGATGTCGGCGGTTCTGGGCGGTACCCAGTCGCTGCACACCAACGCGCTGGACGAGGCGATCGCGCTGCCGACTGATTTCAGCGCGCGGATCGCGCGGAATACTCAGCTGATCTTGCAAGAGGAAACCGGCGTGACCAATGTGGTCGATCCGCTGGCGGGGTCCTATTACGTGGAAAAACTGACCGCGGATCTGGCCGAAAAAGCCTGGGCCCTGATGCAGGGAGTCGAGGAAATGGGCGGCATGACCAAGGCCGTGGCCAGCGGGATGCCCAAGCTGCGAATCGAGGAATCGGCGGCCAAGCGCCAGGCGATGATCGACCGCGGCCAGGAGGTGATCGTCGGCGTCAACAAATACCGCAAAGACAAGGAAGACCCGATCGACATTCTGGACGTGGACAACGTGGCCGTCCGTGTCAGCCAGATCGAGCGTCTGGAAAAAATGCGGGCAACGCGCGACGAGGCCGGCTGTCAGGCCGCCCTGGACGAGCTGACCCGCCGCACCACTGAGGGAGGCAATCTGCTGGAGGCCGCTGTGGAGGCAGCGCGTGCTCGGGCATCCGTCGGGGAAATCAGCATGGCAATGGAAAAAGAATTCGGCCGCCACCGCGCCGAAGTGAAAACTCTGGCTGGCGTCTATGGCGCGGCCTACGAAGGAGACGAAGGGTTCGCCGCGATCCAAAAGGACGTGGATGCCTTTGCCGAGGACGAAGGTCGCCGCCCGCGTATGCTGGTGGTGAAAATGGGTCAGGATGGCCACGACCGTGGCGCCAAGGTGATCGCGACGGCCTTTGCCGATATCGGCTTTGACGTGGATGTGGGGCCGCTGTTCCAAACCCCGGACGAGGCTGCACAAGACGCCGTTGACAACGACGTGCATGTGGTTGGCATCTCTTCTCAGGCGGCGGGTCACAAGACCCTGGCGCCTCAGTTGATCCAAGCGCTGAAGGACAAGGACGCGGGCGATATCATCGTGATTTGTGGTGGTGTTATTCCGCAGCAGGACTATGATTTCCTGGTGTCTGCGGGGGTGAAGGCCATCTTTGGGCCGGGCACGAATATTCCCGAGGCGGCTCAGGATATTCTGCGCCTGATCCGCGAAGCGCGCGCGTAAGTGTCGCGATGTGGGGGGCAGGCTGCCCCCCACGCCCCCCGCGAGTATTTGGAGCAAGATGAAATGCGCAAGCGGGTAAAAATAGCGATTGGAATGGGGGCTGGGGCGATCTGGTCCCTTTTTCTTTTGTGGGTAGGCGGGGAACTGAATTTGCCGGTGTTCAGTCTGGTGCCGATTGTATTCTCGGCGTTTCTGGCGCCTGGCGTGGTTATGCTGTTGATGGTTGGTCGGCTGGCTCAGCGGCGATTCTTTGATGATGCGGCGATTGACGGGCTACCGTTTGAGCAGGGTCAGGGGGGCGCGCTGGATCAGCGGGTTTTATCCAATACCGTTGAGCAATTGATATTGGCTTTGTGTATCTGGCCTGCGGCGGCTGTGATCTTGCAGGGGGACGGGCCAGGGGTCATTGTCGCTTTGGGGTTAGGGTTTGCTTTTGCGCGGGTGGTGTTCTGGGTGGGGTATCATCTGTCCCCACCCTTGCGCGCTTTTGGTTTTGCAGCGACGTTTTACCCGACGGTTGGTGTCGCGGCCTGGGCGTTTTGGCGTTTGATTGCCAAGCTGAGCGCAGTGTAGCCAAGGATTGCCGACAGTACGGATCCCGAAAGGACGCCCAAGCGAACCTCGTTCATCAGGGTGGGGTCGCTGAAGCTGAGCCCGCCGATGAACAGCGACATGGTAAAGCCGATGCCGGCCAGGCAGCTGATCCCATAGATGTGCAACCAATTTGCCCCTGAGGGCATTCGCGCCAACCCGGTTTTGACCATCACAAAGGTGATGCCAAAGACGCCCAGTTGTTTGCCGACGATTAGCCCCAGCGCGATGCCCAGGGGCAGGGGCGCCAGCAGTTGATCCAGAGTCAGTCCGGCCAGCACCACGCCTGCGTTGGCGAAGGCAAAGATCGGCACGATCAGGTACAGCACATAAGGGGTCAGACCGTGCTCAAGCGCGTGCAGTGGGGATTTCCCCCATTTGTCCTTGAGCGGAATACAAAAGGCGGTGATTACGCCGGCCAGCGTGGCATGGACGCCTGATTTCAGAACGAAGAACCACATGATTGTGCCCAGCAGGATCGCCGGGGCAATACGGTGCGCGCCCTTCATGTTCAGCCAGATCAACCCGGCGAGCGGCAGCAGCGCCAGATACAGATAGTCCAGTTTCAGATCCGCCGTGTAGAACAGCGCAATGATCACGATGGCCCCCAGGTCGTCCAAGATGGCCAGCGTTAGCAGGAACACCTTTAGCGACGTTGGCGCGCGGCTCCCCACAAGCGCCAGGATGCCCAGGGCAAAAGCGATGTCGGTTGCGGCCGGAATGGCCCAGCCAGATATCGATGGTTGCCCCCAGTTGAAGGAGGCAAAGATCAGGGCGGGGACGATCATGCCCCCGACGGCGGCCATTCCGGGCAGAATTACGTCACTGGGGTTTTTGAGCTTGCCTTCGAGTATTTCGCGTTTCAGCTCTAGTCCGATCAGGAAAAAGAACACCGCCATCAGCCCGTCATTGATCCAAAGGATCAGAGGTTTTGAAAGACCCTCGCCGTTCAGTGTGACGCTTAGGTAGCTGCTAAGCGCCCCGTCATAGGCACCGTTCAAGGACGAGTTGGCAACGATCATCGCGGCGGCAGCCGACGCCATAAGCAGGATACCTCCTGCGGCTTCGTGTTTAAAAAACCTGTCGATCGCGCGTAGCAGCATTGCATTTCCCTGTCAGTGAGTCCTAATTCCTTTGTGAAATGGGGGCGCTTACGCTTCTTTCAATACTAAATAGTTGGGAGGCAGGTGGAATGTTGGAACTGGATCATCTGGCTGTTGCGGCCCGGACACTAAAAGAGGGGCGGGCCTACGTCGAAGAGGCCTTGGGGATCACCCTGCAAAAGGGGGGGCAGCACCCCAGATTTGGCACGCATAATCTGCTGATCGGCCTCGCGGACGGGCTGTATCTAGAGGTGATCGCGGTGGACCCTCAGGCCGATTTACCCCCAGATCCGCGCTGGTTCCGGTTGGACGAGTTTGATGATGCGCCGGTGCTGCACAATTGGGTTTGCCGGACCGAAGACATGCCCGGTGATCTGCCACAATTGCCCGAAGGGGCCGGGCGCCCGATTTCTCTGACGCGGGGCGATCTGCGGTGGAAAATGGCTGTTCCCGAAGATGGTCGCCTGCCCTATGACGAGATGTGCCCGGCGCTGATCCAGTGGGAGGGGCGTCACCCAGCTGTGGCAATGACGCAATCGGGCGCGCGGTTGCAACGGTTACTGGTGCGGCATCCACAGGCCCTGGATTTGGCTGCACGGATGGACCCGGTTCTAAAGGATGCGCGGGTTCAGTTCGAACACTCTGATACGCCCGAACTGGTGGCTGAGTTTGACATAAATGGCAGCATCCGTACGCTATGATTATTCGGTCTGCTCTGGCCTCGGACGTCGCTGAAATCGCTGCGCTGTGGAACCCGTTTATCCGGGACACGGCTGTGACCTTTAATAGCATCGAAAAGACACCACGTGATCTGGTGGCGGACATTGAGTCCAAAGAACAAAACGGCAAAGCGTTTTTCGTGGCCGAGCGCCATGGCCCTGTGATCGGGTTCGCGACCTATGGCCAGTTCCGTGGCGGGATCGGCTATGCACACACCATGGAGCACACGGTGATCCTGTCCTCCAAAGCGCATGGAAGCGGTGTAGGGCGGGCCTTGATGACTGCAATCGAGGATCACGCAGGGGCAACCGGGGCGCATTCAATGATGGCCGGAGTCAGCGCCGAAAACCGGGCAGGCATCGCCTTTCACAAGGCCATTGGATACGAGCAGGTCGGGCTGGTAAAACAGGCAGGGTTCAAGTTTGGGCGCTGGATGGACTTGATCCTGCTACAGAAAATGCTGTGATGGCGAAAATGTGCATAATCGCGCAATGACATGGTCTGCGGGCCGGGGTAGGGTGCGCCCATGTCGATTTGGACCCGCATATCCGACGCGATCGCCGCGCTGGCCATGGGCGAAGGCCTGGCCTCTGTATTCGAACGCCTGCGCACCCCGCCAGAGCGTAGCGTGGCCTTTACCATTGCGGTGATTGCTCTTGGTGCGAAGATGGCCAAGGCCGATGGGCTGGTCACACGTGACGAGGTGACAGCGATCCGCGAAGTATTTCAAATCGCGCAAGAGGACGAGGCCGGCGCGGCGCGTGTCTTCAATCTGGCCCGGCAGGACGTTGCGGGTTTCGAGGATTACGCCCGCCGGATCAAAGCGATGTATGGCGATAGCAGCGACTGTTTTTGCGACCTGATGGAGGGGCTGTTCCACATCGCCATGGCCGACGGGACATATCACCCGGCCGAGGATGCCTTTCTGCTACGCGTGTCCGAAATTTTCGGTCTGCCCGAGGCCGATTTTCGCAGCCTGCGCAGCCGTTTTGTGCCTGACGCGGTCCCCGATCCCTATGCGATTTTGGGTGCTAGCCCGGACACGCCCATGGACGAGATACGCAAGAACTGGAAACGGTTGATCCGTGATTCTCATCCGGATGCGATGATTGCCCGCGGCGTGCCCGAAGAAGCGGTCAAAATGGCCGAGCGGCGCATGGTAGACATCAATCGAGCCTGGGAAGAAATCCGCGAGGCCCACAGATGATGCGTATCGCCACGTATAACGTCGAGTGGTTTAACAATCTGTTTAGCGATACCGGCAAGCTTTTGGCTGATGACAGCTGGTCTGGTCGGCGCAACGTCACGCGGATGCAACAGATCGAAGCCTTGGGCATAGTGTTTACCGCACTGGACGCCGATGCGGTGATGGTGATCGAAGCGCCCGATCATAATGGCCGACGCGCGACGGTGCCCGCGCTTGAAAATTTCGCCAAGACCTTTGATATCCGGGCGCGCAAGGCGCTGGTCGGCTTTGCAAATGACACGCAGCAGGAAATCGCACTGTTGTATGATCCCGACGCGCTGAGCGCCTGGCACGACCCTCTGGGGGATCCAACGGGCAAAAAGGGCTCGGATCATTGTCCGCGCTTTGACGGGGTGTTTCGTATCGACTTGGATGTGGATGATACCGAAGATCTGGTGCGGTTCTCCAAGCCTCCGCTGGAAATTGGCGTGAAAACCAAAGCAGGCACAACGTTTCGCATGATCGGCGCGCATCTGAAATCCAAGGCGCCGCACGGTGCTCACGGGCGCGAGGCTGTCATGCGCATGGCCATCGCCAACCGACGCAAACAACTGGCGCAGGCGATCTGGCTGCGACGCCGGATCGAAGAGCATCTGACGGTAGGCGAGCCGCTGATCGTTCTGGGCGACCTGAATGACGGTCCGGGGTTGGACGAATACGAGGACCTGTTTGGGCGCTCGTCAGTGGAAATCGTTCTGGGCGAGGGGAACGGCCAGCAACTGTATGATCCACATGCGGCGATGGCGCTGCACCAGCGGATCGGTGCGGTTCCCAGCTCGGCCCGATTTCACATGCCGAAAGGGAAACGCTATCTTCAGGCGCTGTTGGACTACATCATGGTTTCGCCCGAGCTGCGCAAAGTCCCGGCTGAATGGCGCATTTGGCACCCCTATGACGATGAACGCTGCCTGGAGGTCCCTGAACTGCGCGAGGCGCTGATAACGGCCTCGGATCATTTCCCGGTGACGCTGGACATTGATCTGGACTAGGCGAATTTGTGCGAGGGGACGGGATGCCCTCTAATAAAATTTCCAAATGGGGTTATATTGGGCGCATGAAACAGCTTGTTCCCTTGATTGCCGTCCTGAGTTTTTCCGCGGTCCCCGTGCTTGCAAACGAGGCCGAGGACGAAGGTTTCTCTTTGATGGAGGAAGGTGCGAAACTGTTCATGAAGGGCATCATGCAAGAGATGGAGCCCGCCATGGACGACCTGCGCAGCTTTGCCGACACGATGGAGCCCGCCATGCGCGAATTCGTCCGGGAAATGGGGCCTGCGCTGGCTGAGGTGTTGAAAAAGATCGACGATTTGACCTTGTATCACCCGCCCGAAATGCTGCCGAATGGTGACATCATTATGCGACGTAAACAGCCAGACACCCCCGAGGCCACGCCAGAAAACAACGAGATAGAGCTGTAGTCAGCCCTTGATGCGTACCTCGGTTTCGGCACCCAGAGAGTTCGCCAGAGACTGGAACCGCGCGGCGGCGACCTCGCCGAACAGCGGGGCTGCATCTGCGGACAACAGCAAAGTCAGGTGTTTCAGTTTTGGGTGCCACTTTAGCTGTCCCAACGGCTGTTCCGCCTGAAGCCACATCATCGCACCAAAGCGCATCGCCTTGCCCAGAATCTCGGCTTGTTTTTGCATCTTTTCGTCGATCATGCCGAAAATCGGTTCAAAAGACGTGCCCGAGCGCGAGTTCTTATACCGATGCAGCAGGGCCAACCCCAGATAGACCCGCTCGGGATGTTTCAGCCCGCCCAGATTGGCGCGCGTGGCATTGTCAAAGCAAACTTCGGCGCGGTAATCGGGATGGGCGCGCCAGCTGACATCGTGCAGCAAGCAGGCGGCCTTGATCAGGCGCTTGCGTTCCAGGGTGGCGGAATTGAACAGCGGCAGGATGAAATCATACAAGGACTTGCCGAATCCCGGCAGGCGGGCGTCCTTGTTTTCGGCGAAATAGCACGATTCAATCAGCGGATCGCGATCCCGCAGTTTTTGCGGCATCTGCTCATACAGCATGCCTTCGCGGATGCCATAGCTGGACACGGCAATATCATGCGGGTGGAAGGTGCGAACGACCTCTTTGAGCACTTCGGCCGCGAAAGGAACCAGTTCCATCCGGTTCGAGGAAACGCCACAGCGCTGGCGCAGCTCGGTTGGATCATTTTCGTTGATATAGCGGATTGTGGCGTCAATTGCCTTCGAACTCATCCGGTATTCATGCAGGACGTGTAGAGGATAGTTCCGGCGTTCCATGTCGATCCGCGCGATCGCCCGCCAAGAGCCACCGACCAGAAACAGGCGGTTCCGTTGCTGGCCCATGGTCTCGGCCATTTCGGTCATGGTCGCGCGGATAAAGGCCTTTCGACCCTTTTTGCCGCCCTTGAGATTCCGCAGTTTCAGCGGACCCAACGTCGATGTAACGCGTTTGCCAACCTGG
>Ga0070724_10000936_pt1 | contig 18672 bp, 15 predicted proteins | sample tdDd001_FD_67278 | JGI IMG/M metagenome (GOLD analysis project Ga0070724, IMG submission 67278) | Marine sediment microbial communities from the Atlantic coast under amendment with organic carbon and nitrate - tdDd00.1 | ecosystem: Environmental > Aquatic > Marine > Coastal > Sediment | place... | reverse complement strand
TACAACAGCTCCATTCCATTTCTATAATCATATTTTATAATTTATTTTGTGTTAATTACGCCTCTACTGATTCGTACGCTGATTCTTCGTTTCTATTTAAGATTAAGTTTAATACCACACCTACGATTGCTGCGAAGCTTAATCCCGTGATCGATACTGACTCAGTTACTGGAATTCCTAATGTAATACCTGTCACACTTGTAATATATGATCCACCAAATCCTAATGTAAGAATTGTCACCATCACTACAATGTTCTTCCAGTTAAACTTAACATCATTGTTTTGTATTGTCTTCACACCGATTAATGCGATCATTGTGAATAACATTAAACTGATACCACCCATTACTGGTACTGGGATCGACTTTAATACTGCACCTAGTTTTGATACCAATCCAAGTACGATGGCAAAACAGGCTGCAATTCTTAAGTTTGCTGGGTTATAGTTCTTTGTGATCGCTAATACGCCAGTGTTTTCACCGTAAGTCGTATTCGCAGGTCCACCAAGTAAACCGGCAAATAATGTTGCAAGACCATCTCCAAGTAATGTTCTATTAAGACCTGGATCTTTAATGAAGTCTTCACCTACAACCATACCGTTTGTTGTGATGTCACCGATATGTTCCATAAATACTGCTAGTATAACCGGTGCGATTGTTAATACTGCCGCCGCACTGAACTTCGGCGCCGTAAATGCCGGCATACCAAATGTTGCTGCAGATGTCACGATTGATGTGTCTACTTGACCCATGAAAAGTGCTGCTGCATATCCTACTAATACACCGAATAAAATTGATAATTGCTTTGTAAATCCTTTGAACATGAAGTTGACGATAAGTGCTGTACCTAATGTAATGGCTGCTAACACAAAATGTGCACTTGCCATACCGTATGCTACTGGAATCAAGTTAAGACCGATTACTACAATCATTGGCCCTACAACTTGTGGTGGTAATAAACGCTTGATGCGATCCATTCCGATTTGCTTTACAAAGAATGATAAGCAGACATAAATAAAACCAGCTACCATGATACCGCCTTGTGCATATGCCAAATCGCCGCCGTGCATTTCTTTAACAGCAATAACCAATGGAATAAATGCAAAAGAGGATCCCAGGAAAACCGGTACTTTCTTCTTTGTACACATATGGAAAATTAACGTACCGCAGCCTGCTGTGAATAAGGCTACCGATGGATCGAATCCTGTAAGGATTGGAACTAGGACTGTTGCACCGAACATTGCAACTAGATGTTGAAGTCCTAAAATAAGACTTTTTAGACTTGCAAAAATGTTTTTTTCTGCAGAAATAGCGTTTGTAGACATAAAAAATACTCCCTTCTCTCATTAAAACTTTACCCTAGGGAGTTACTAATCTCCCTTTTCTGGCCTCTCTGGACCAATTTAAAAGACACTCATTATTTACTTCCGTTGTATTTTATCACATCATCCATTCAGCGTCAACTACTTTTTAATTCTCTATTGCTTTGATTGTCACAATATGGGTATACTTAGAATAAGGATTATTGCGTCTATTTGGAGGTGATGTTATGGCAAACTCATTATTTTCTACTATAAGTGTTATGAATTTCAATAACATCCGTTCAATGCGTACTAATGCCAGAAAAGCTTATAGTCCTTCAACGGATTTTCTTTTTAACAATTTTCCGGTGTCAAAGACATTTACGGATTACATCAATAGAAATGCTGAAGCCCAGTTAGATGATTTTATAGAGAAGTATGAGGACAGTAGTAATGCACTTAGCGATGTTTCCAATGATCTGAAGTTTCTTTATATGGATATGCATTCCAATAAAGAGGTCTCTGTGGACAGTGACACATTATTGGCAATCGCTAAACAAGATGCCCTAGTAAACTCTTATCAAATTGATGTCACACAACTTGCTACAACACAGATTGACCAATCCAAAGCTCTTGAAGATGACAGTAAAGAACTCGTTAATTTAAATAATTTTGACGTGGGCCTAGCCCAAGGCGAGGAAACTTTCGATATTTCCATTGAGGCTGAAGGAACAGAATCAAACAGAGATGTAATGAAGAAAATATCCTCCGCAATAAATCAGTCAGGTGCCGACGTCAAGGCTAGGGTTCTCTCTGGTAGCGAAGGTCGATCGACATTATCGGTTGAAAGCGCTAACACAGGTAGCGAATCCGAATTTGAACTCTCTGGTGCCGTTACGGAATTTATTGATTTAAATACGGTCTCCAGATCTCAAGATGCGGTTTATACAGTGGATGGTCAGGCATTCGAAAGTCAAACCAACACGGTTGTCATAGATAACGGCAATTTAGAAATTACTTTTAATGAAGAAACAGACAGCGCTGAAGAAATTTCAGTCACATTAGATACCGATACCGTTGAAGAGCGGCTAGAGAATTTAAGCGACCGTCTAGAGGATGTTACCGATTTCTTTAATGACTATCGTGGAGACAGTAGAATTCTTGGTAAGTATGAACGCCGTTTGAATTATCTAATCAACAACAATAGCAATGCTTTGGAATCAGTTGGAATCAACCGAAATAACGAAGGGCACTTCTCATTCTCTGCTGAGACTTTTAAGGAACAATTTGAAATAGAAGGGGAAACCCTCATCAAGAATCTTGATTCTACTGGCGGTTTTATTGACCAATTGACCAAATTCGCAGACGATTTTGAAGCGCAAGATATTCGGTCATTGGCTCCTAGTGATCCTGAAAGTACATTGCCGATGTTTAACCAAGACGACTTTATCACTTACTTATCATTTTCAAACCAATTTAATATTCAAGCCTTCTACCCAACTGGCAACATTCTGGATTTTAGGCTATAAAATATATATAAAACAAAAAGGATTGTATCCCTTGATTACATGGGACACAATCCTTTAAATTATATTTTATTATTATAAGGTGCCAAGATCCTCATCAATAGTCGGTACAACCGCAATCGTTGCCTCTTCTTCAGTTGGTTCTTCATGAATCTTCGCTTCAGCAAGAGTAACAACAATATCATCCGCATCGACACTTAATTCAAATCGCTCGTCATTGAAAATAGATAATTCTTCTACTTTAATATTGTCGCCCATTTTTAAATGAGAAACATCAACTTCAATTGAGTCAATTAGGTCTTTAGGAAGAACACTCATTTCTACTTCATGAATAATTTCTGTCAATACAGTACGAGTATCTTCTACTGCCTCTTTATTGATCATTCTAATCGGCACTGTCACTTTAACTTTTTCACCTGCCTGCAGCTCTTGGAAATCCACATGTAACACTTGTCCTTTTAACGGATTCCGCTGGATATCCTTGATAATAACATTGTGAGCTTTACTACCAACAGTAAAGTCTAGATTTGTGCCTACGCCATGATATTTTAAAAACTTGTCCAGTTCGATTTCATCCATCTTAACAGGTGTGCTTTCTCTGTGATGTCCATATAGTACACCGGGAACGAAATGGTCTTTTCTTACTACTTTAAGACCTGTTGTACCAACTTCTTCTCTAACAATGCCACTTAAACTTGCTCTGCTCATAATAATTACCTCCCAATATTTTGTCTATATATATATTTAACCAAAATTTCGAGAAATATTCAAACTATTCTTAATTATCTGAAAGATGTTTCTTTTATGCCAAAGGAATATTCCGCAATCAACAAGCCGCCAGAAGGCAATCTTTTAGCACAGAACCTCGCATAAAATCCATCTAATCGTGTCACTATCGGTGTAAAAAGATAGTCTGTTCGGCCAGACGTCGCAAACTCTTTATACGGTTGGTAAAGAGAAAATAAATCCAGGCCAACACTTTCTTCTTCTGTCGCCATAACAATAATGCCATTTGCGTCCAACAGTTGGAACTGATCTACGTTCAACTCCTCTGCAAGCTGTTTACACGCCTTAGACTCAGTACATCTGTCAATTTGTTGCATCAATAGATCCACATGTTTTTTTAGGATTGTATCCGTTGTTTTATCCGCAATAAATTCATAAAAAGCACTGGCGTTTTCATCCAATTGGCTTACGGAGTTGGAGAGAAAATCAATGTCCCTTTCCAATGCTTTAGCCTGGTCTTTTGACGAAGACATTCTTTCGATGGTCATTTCCGATGTCGTTGCCATTGTAGCAACTGAACTGGTTACTGTACTGATATTGTCTTCCAAGTCTAAAAGTACATTGAAAGCATTCGCAACACGACCACCTGTTTCTCCAGCACTCTCCTTTAACGTTTCAAACAACATTTTTACGGAATCCGCTTTATCCATGGCCACCGCACCAGTTTGTTTATTTTCTTCCGTTTTAAGGATTGCGTCATCTACGCTTCCCTTTATCTCAGCAACAATTGCCTGAATCTCATGTAAAGCTTCTGTAGTGTTAATACTCAATTTTCTGATTTCCTCAGCCACAACGCTAAAACCACGGCCAGCTTCACCAGCTCTTGCAGATTCAATCGCCGCATTCAAAGCCAATAAATTGGTTTGATCCGCAATGGTCTCAATTGTATTGGATATTTGAACGATTTCATCTGTTTTTGCCCCTAAATTTCTAATCGTTTCATTAAAGTCAGTCAGTGCATGTTGAACATCTGAAAAAGTGGACGTCATATCATCTATGTTGTGATGTGCCGACAATGATATCTCAACAGAGGATTCTGTCGCCGCCTTCGCATTTTTCATGACATCTTCTATGTTTTCAACGTAACCATCAACACCCTGTAATTTTTCCTTGGAATCATTGATTTGCCCCATATAAGTGACATTGTCATTCATTGTTTGTTCAAGTGTGTCTGATACATCAAGCATACGTTCAGCATTTTCAGCCATAAAAGCTTTGAGTTCTTCAATCAGCTTATTGGTCTGAATCGATGTAATGATTAACTTTTCAAAAACAGTTTCACTATGGCTTGCGACGTTCAATATTCCTTTTTTAATTTCTCTATAACCATCCTTTACTTCAGGATCTATGTGGATTCTATAGTTACCATCAGCCAGTTCCCCTAACCAACATTCTACTTGCTTTAACATCAGTTGACGCTTAGTATAGGTCACCAACAATAAAGGGCAAATCGTCATTAGAATCGTTAACCCGACTTGAATAAGAATAGATACATCCTCTATGATTGACAAAAGACCTACCGTCATAACCAGCGATAGTAATACACTTATGATGAGGACACTGTAATATCCTGACTGTGTTGATAATATTTTTTTCATTGCTGCCTCCAATTCATTCTCTAGAATAAATAGTATATCATCTAATTCAATTTTGCCATGCGTTCATTCAAATTTTGTTAGATATTGACAAAAGAAAAGACCTAGCTCCATGCCTCATCAAAGGCTGGAAGTAGGTCTTCAATCACATCGTTTACTTGTTACAATTTTCTTCTACCGGATAACGCTTTTGCCAATGTTACTTCATCTGCAAACTCAATGTCACCACCGACTGGAATACCATGTGCCAATCGCGTCACAAGGATGTCCGTCGCTGACAGCAGTTTCGACACGTACATAGCCGTTGCTTCTCCTTCAATAGTTGGATTCGTCGCCAATATGACCTCTTCAACAGGTTCACTTTGCAGACGAATGATTAATTCTCTTAAGCGAATATCTTCAGGACCAATGCCATCAATAGGTGATATCGCACCGTGAAGCACATGATACAGTCCATCAAATTCTTTGGTTTTCTCCATGGCGATAACGTCCTTGGGACTTTCTACGACACAAAGTAATTTTTGACTTCTTTTCCCATTGGCACAAATATAGCAAGGATCAACATCTGTCATGTTGAAGCACTTCGAACAGTATTTGATTTTACGACGGGCCTCTAAAATAGATTCCGATAACCGTACTGCATCATCTTCCTCAACGTTCAATAAATGAAAGGCCAATCGTTGCGCCGATTTTGTACCAATTCCTGGTAACCGAGATAATTCATCGATTAATTTTGCTACTGGTTTTGGAAATGTGCTCATAAGCCCTCTTCTTTAGAATAAGCCTGGAATATTCATACCACCAGTTAACTTACCCATTTCTTTTGATGCAGTTTCTTCAGCCACACGAAGTGCTTCATTAACTGCTGCCATAATTAAATCTTGTAACATTTCAACGTCATCCGGATCGACAATCTCTTCCTTAAGAACGATGTCCACTAATTCTTTTTTGCCGTTTACCTTAACGGTAACTGCACCACCGCCTGCGCTTGCTTCAAATTCTTTTTCTTCGATTTCTTGTTGCATTTTTTCCATGTTTGCCTGCATTTTTTGTACTTGCTTCATCATGTTGTTCATATTCCCAGGCACCATTGGTTTTCTTCCTTTTGCCATTGTCTTTTCCTCCTTGTTCTTAAAACACTAATATATCATATTGAACAGGTCCTATTCAATAATCTCAACTTTATCTCCAGCATCTCCTAAAAATGATTTTAATGCATCCAAATCATCTGTCGGTGCTTCCTCCGATTTTGAGTCATCAATAGATAAACTACTGTTGAACACACATTTCACAATAATTTCTTTTTGTAGGAAGCCGCTGATTACTTGCTCTACCAATTGCTTATTTTCAGGTCGGGTTAACATATCCACATGGAATCCGAAAATATCCTCAAATCCGACAAGCAGTTCATTATTTTGTATTACTTTTGGTTGACCTTCCATTAAAAATGCATGAACCCGAACATTACGATCCTTAATGGTCATCAATAACTGCATCCAAGCATTTTGTATCTTTTGCAATTCTTCACTGCCAACCGCTCCTTTAGGGTAAGAGACCGGTTGGGCAACTTGGGGTTTTTCTACAGTTGCTTCCTTTTTAACCTCTTTTGGAGGTGCGTCCTTAACTGGCTGACTAGTTGCATTTTGTGTCTGTGTCGTTGCAACAGACGGTTTTGATGTCGTTACTTGAGAAGACACTACAGCGGTTCCCATAGGCACTACACCCCGCTCCAGCTGCTCAATTCTTTCTACAAGCCCTTCAAAAGATTGGTCATATATTGGATCAACAAGCTTTGCGATTGAAACTTCGAACAAAATACGTCCTTGAGAAGACCATTTCAATTCATTTTCTAAAGTTGACAATATATTAATCCAGCGAATCAATGTGTTAATGGACACCGACTCTACTTGAGCCATCATCTGTTCAATATAGCTATCCGATTCCTTGACCATGCGGTTAACGTCCGCTCCCACCTTAACCATCATGAAATTTCGGTAATGGGTAATAAGACGTTTTAAGAATTGAGTCAAATCTCTACCATTTTCGTTTAAGGCATCTATTTGATTGAACAGTTCCTCGTTGTTTTTTTCCAACATCGCTTTTGAAAATGCAAACACAACATCATCCATTACAAGCCCTAAACTCTCCATGGCTTGAGCGAGTGACAACGACTCACCATTTCCTTCAATACATTTATCCAATAGCGACAGCGCATCACGGACGGCACCATCAGCATTCTGTATAATCAAGTCAATTGCTTCAGGTTCATAGTCAATATTCATTTGTTCCAATATATACCCGATGCGTTCTTGGTTCGCTTCAGCCGAAACACGTTTGAAATCAAAGCGCTGACATCTCGACAGGATTGTCGCTGGTATCTTATGTGGCTCTGTCGTTGCCAAAATAAAAATGACATAATGAGGGGGTTCCTCAAGTGTCTTTAGTAGTGCATTAAACGCACCTGTCGACAACATATGAACCTCATCTATTATATAAACTTTATATTTCGCCTTTGAAGGCGGGTATTTAACATTTTCTCTTAATTCACGGACATCATCGACACCATTGTTTGATGCAGCATCGATTTCAATAATATCCATCAGACTTTCATCAAGTATCCCTTTACACACTTCGCAAGTATTACAAGGGTTTTCGCCATTTGGTGTTAAGCAGTTTACAGCTCTTGACAATATCTTGGCAGTAGATGTTTTACCAGTTCCCCTTGTTCCACTGAACAAATAGGCATGTGGGATACTATTCGTTTTTACTTGAGATCTTATGGTTTGTATCACCTGATCCTGACCAACAACTTCATCAAAAACCATCGGTCGCCACTTTCTATATAATGCTGTATATGACATACTGCCTCCTTATTTCATTATTGCAATAATCGATGCTTCGTCTTCTTTTATAATCGCTTCAATTGCATCAACTATTATTGGTGCAAATTGTTTTCCTTTATACTTCTTCAATTCTTCCATCGCCACTTTTAATGATTTTTCATCCGAGTAAGTCCGATTGCTGGTCATTGCATCAAAAGCATCTGCGACACCAATCACCGCAGGGTATAAACTTAACGAGCTGACCGTGACATCCTCAGGATATCCCTTTAAATCGTGCCGTTTATGGTGCATCAGTATACCACGCATAATATTATCCGGTAAACCAATCGGTTCAAGTATTTTTTTCCCAACAGTGGGATGTGTTTTCATTATAGCGTATTCTGAGTCGGTCAAAGCACCTTTTTTCGTTATAATCTCATCATCGATGCCTATTTTTCCAATATCGTGAAGCATACCGGCAATTTCAAGTTCCTCAACAACTTCCTCATCCAACTTCAGTTGTTGTCCAATCCGTCTTGCTAAAAGAGAGACACGAACGGAATGACCTTCTGTATATTTATCCTTTGCTTCAACAGCTGAAGCCAGCACACGAATTGTATTTAAATACTCTTCTTTTAGTCGATCATACAACTTAACCTTTTCGATCCCAATGGATGCTTGATTCGCCAAAGATTTCAATAATTTAATGTCTACATCTTTTAACGGCTCCAATACACCAATGTTAATTGTACCATGAATTGTTCCTTTATTCTCCAATGGAATCACAACGATTTCTTCTATATTCCCTAGTAACGTTTCCAAAGAAGCCTTATTATAGAAAATGGTGTTTTCAAAATCCTTTACGCGCAGTATCCGATTCTCCTTAATAGCAATACCAGAAAAATCATCATGTATAGAAAATCTGTCCGTTCTCGCTGACGATGCCAATTTACCTATCCCAGCTTTATAGACGAGTTGATCCTTTTCAACAGTTCTAATTGTACATAATTCAGGCATAAACAGTTCTTCAACTTTTTGGCCTACCTTCATCAGCAAAGAATCCATATTTTGATTATTTGCCAATGACCAGGTTATCTCCTTTACTATTTCAAATTCACGATTCTTCCGCAAGACCCTATTTTGTAACATTTCTTCAAATTCAACTGTTCTAGCAGTCCCTTGAGCGCCTTGAAGTATACCATTTTTGAATGCTCTTTTACTATTGGCAGATACAAGAATCTCCTCACCGCTTTTGGTCTTAAGCCAAGCACTTAAATTACCATAATCGCGACGTAATAATTGATCTATATAACCATTGTGGAAAAGCTCTTCTTCCTCAAAGCGTAATATAACCGTCGAGATATGGATGCCAATCAGTTCTTCTTCCGTGTAGCCTAATTTTACGCACATAATTTTATTTACATATGTGAACAAACCATCATTGTCAAAAACCCATACAAATTCCTTAATGTGATCAAAAAGTGCCTGATATTTATCTTTAGAGTATTCAAGCATTTCCGTTACTGCCTTCAACTGATCATAAGAGGCTTCCAATTGTTGATTTAATTCGGTCAAATGCTCATTTTTCTCCAACATAACCATTGCGTAATCGACAAATTCCTCGTTTTTTTCCTGGTGTATCAATGCCATTTTGTTAAAACTCAAATTTAGATTCAGCAGTTCATCTTCTACATTGTCGATTCGTGCATCGTATTCGCCGTCAATGATTGCCTTGGCTGCCTTTTTAATTGCATTGAAAGGATAATTCAGCTGTAGTGATATAACGTAGGTAACCACCGAACTCAATAATAACATCAAGACAATCTTAAGAATGTAATCTATATAAAATGCCCTGAACACTTCAATCATATTGTCTTTCTTGAATACATAAAAGCTTATTCCTTCTTCAGGTATAGAGTACTTCAATCCATAGAAATCCTCTTTGTTATCAGTCAATTTACTTAAGCTGATATCTTCTGATACGCTGCCTAACAACGCTAAAGTAACATCCTTAATTTCATCTGAAGCGTATATTATTCTTTCTCTATTAACCATTGCAATGTAAGTATTCGGAGCAAATTCTGTAAACCAGTTTACAGATCTTTCTATTGAAATCTCAGCTATTAAATACTCCTTTATTTCTCTTGAAGCATCTAAGGGATAAGTAAGAATCAACTGTTTGTTTGAACCAAATCGAAAATCCATTTGGTCACCTTCATATGCAAACTCACTTGGAAGGCCATCAATGATCTTAAGCGATAAAAATTCCATATTTTTTTTTAGTATACTATCCAACATCTCCTGGCGATCAATATTAACTTCTTTGTCTGGTGTTTCAATATGTGTTGCTATATTTCTAACAATTGTGATGTATTGAATAAGTTCTCGTTCAATAATCGTCGCTTTATTTGTCATAAACTTTTCGTTTTCTGCCAAATGATATTGGACCCGATTATTATAGACTTGTCGATAAAATATTCCCGCGAACAGCAGTACTGGAATAAACGTAAAAAGGACTACAATAATCGCTATTTTTTTTCGGTAGTACTTTTTATTCATCGTTACACCTACATTTCATCATTTATAATTTTTATTAGTAATTCATCTTCACGTTCAATCAACTCAACAACCAAATTGACAATCTCAGGTGAGTATTTTGATCCCGCGCTATTGAGCAATACCTGTTTCATTTCTTCTAAAGTCAATTGGTTGTCTAAATTCCTTTTCATCATGATATCTATATCGTCTGCAACACCAATAATCAATGCAAAAAGAGGCACTTCATTTAATGCTTCTTTCGGATAACCCGATTGATCAAATTGTTTATGATGATAGTAAACACCTTGTAAAATGCGTTCTTTCAAACCAATTGGACTAAGGATTTTCTTTCCTATTTCTATATGATTTTCTATGATTGCCTCATTCAGTGATTTTCTCTGTACTTTAAAATCCTGTCGAAGCACAGCATCCCTTAAGCCAATTTTACCGACATCATGTAAAAGACCAGCTACATAAAGATCACTTACTTCTTCTTGAGACAGATACAATTTTTCTCCGATATAACCTGATAATTTTGATACTCTGGTTGAATGCCCCTGCATTAAGTGATTCTTTGCTTCCATAGCTGTCACAAGGGCTTCAATTGTCTTAACATAATTATGCTGCAATGTCTCAAACAGCAACGCTCTCTCAAGTGCAACTGAAGTGCTGTTTGCAAAAGCGGATAGTACAGCCACTACACGGTCATCGATCGTATCGATGGCCATAATTGATAATGCACCAAAGCTACTATCTCCATTAGACAGTGGTAGTGATATAATTTTATAGCCCTTGCTGATGGCATCGATTACCTCTTGGTCCGAATCTATAAATAAGTCATCCATGGTGTTCAAAATAACCACTTGACGCTGCTCGATCGCGTAGCCAACATGTGAATGCAATACCTCCATCGAGTCTTTGGACCAAAGTAATTCCTTTTCCTCTCCTTGAAAGGCCTTTACCTTTAAACGACCATCTCGGTCCATAAAACGAATACTGGCAACTTTTACTTCGAAGGTTGCATCAACATTTTCAAGAATTAACTTTAACACACTGTCCAAATTATCTGTCATCGTCATTTCTTTTCCAATTTTATTGATTAACATTAGATCCTTATTGCGACTATGCAATTCATGGTACATCTTCTTTTCCAAAGTTACATCTCTGCTTACTCCTTGAATCGACACCAATTGGTTGTTTTGGAAGATTCGCGTTGTACTCGTCGACGTCAGTATGATTTTTTCATTATGTCGATCTATGAACTCGATGTCGATTGCATCATAATCTCTTGAATAAAGCAAAGCATATGGATCATTTCCATAATTCATCCGAAAACTCGGAACGATATCCGACAATGCCATACCTACAAATTCTTCGTCCTCATAAGATAACGCTTCCAGAATTTTTTCGTTACCATAAGTCAGTAGTCCATTCGCGTCAACACTCCATATCAAGTCAATGATGTTACCCACTAGATTTTCATACTCACTTTCCTTTTGGGCAAGTGCGACACTGAACTTTTCTAGTTCATTATAAGCTTTTTCATATTCTTCATTTAATGCAATCAATGTTTTATTACGTTCGTCTAACTCATCACTCATATTGACAATGCTTTTACTGTTTTTACTGATGGTTTTTTGAAATTTGTCAAACAGCTGTGCAATATCGTCCAAATCAATGAAGCCTGATTGTGGCACACTGGTCAGTTCTCCTTCCACAATCGCTTTCGCATTATTCTCTAATGCTAAAATCGGTCTATTTACAATTTTTGATACCACAAACGCAGCCATCACAACAAATCCCACTAATGTTATCAACAGAATTTGATCACTAGACCGCCTGCTGTGTCTACCTAAGGAACTTTCAAAAAAATCATCCAAGTCAATGATGAGATATGCCTTTGAACCTAATGCCTCGATGTCATATGAGTAAGTCGCTACATCTGCAAATACATCTATTGTCTTTTTCTCACCACTTAAGTATCTGTTTATTTCATCTTCTGAAAAATTTGATGAGGTATAAACAATATCACCGTCATCACTTTTTACAATTAGTTCTAAAAACGACTCGTTGATGGGATCAAAGAATATTTTCACAGCTGTGTGGAATACAATATCAATACCCAAAACACCTTCAAGCGCATTTGATTTGTAAATTTGTCCTGAAAGCGTCACTACTTGCTGACCGGTTAATGCATCCTCGTAGGGTGTCGAAATGGTAATAGCATCGCTGATTGCATCTTTATACCAACGACGATTACGGCCGTCGACAATACCCTGCTGACCGCCACTAACCAAATTCAATCCTGTTTCAGTTGTGTAATAAGAATGGACTATATCGCTATCCTTAAGCAGCAACAAGTCTAAGACAAGGTTCAATTCTGAAGGATCATCAACATTTTCAACCTGTTCTTCAAATAGCACCATCATAGATTGCATTTCCATTTCTTTCTTTGAGAGCCAATAATCAAACACTTGAAACTGACTTTCCAGATGCACTTTTTCATACTCCTTCAACATATGCGTTTCATAGCGAAAGCTGTCATAGATATTAATAACTTCCAAAGTCGCTATTGGGATAAGTGCAGCAATTATAAGAAAAATGGCTAATTTTATTCTGAAATTTTTAACAAATATTTTATTCATTCGATTTCCTCTAAAAATTTACTTCTTCTACATTATATAATAATTCTCTTGGTTCAACCCCCAAAAAAAATAAAAAAAAGTAGTCATCAGACTACTTTTAATATTATGTTTAAGCCGTGCACCAATACTTGAATAGAAAATACACACGTTACCTAGGTCGTTAGCTCAAATCAGGCTTGCCCACGGCACATGAAACTACTTGCTTATTGCTGCTTCCTTCCGGACCTGACAAGATTCACAAGATTTCATTGCGTAGGACCCAATTATCAACACCACTTGCCTAGGGCAGACTATACACTAACTAGCCTCCTATTGGAATTCAATCCTGCTACAGCGGATTGCAGGTTACAGGGCACCGCTACCACCCCATCTAGCACGGCAAAGATTAATCGGTTTTTATGGCGGAGAGAGCGGGACTCGAACCCGCGGGGCCATGACAGCCTTACACGCTTTCCAGGCGTGCCCCTTAGCCAACTCGGACATCTCTCCTTATCGGTTTCGAAGTTGTCTAAAGAATTTCTGCATAATCGACTTACACTCTTCTTCCAATACGCCTACTTCATATTCTACAATATGATTTAAACGTTCATCAGAAAGTATACGATACAAGGAGTCAACACCACCAGCTTTTGGATCAAGGGATCCAATAGAGACTTTATCAATCCTTGTCTGGTATAAAGCACCAGCACACATCACGCAGGGTTCAATAGTAACATACATCTCACATCCTGTCAATCGCCATCCGCCTATTGATTTTGATGCTTCTTTAATGGCAATCATTTCAGCATGATTCGTAGCATCTTTTAAACATTCTTTCTTATTGTACCCTCGGCCAATAACGACACCGTCTTTGACGACAACCGCTCCTATTGGTACTTCGCCTAACTGAAAGGCTTTTTCAGCTTCTTTCAGGGCTTCATTCATAAAATATTCATTCGTCATAATATCTCCAAATGGCGCACCCGATAGGAGTCGAACCTACGACCTACCGCTTAGGAGGCGGTTGCTCTATCCTACTGAGCTACGGGTGCACTCTATATCATATTAAAACCTTTTTATATGGATGTCAACAACGTTCTTTCCTGTAAAACGTTAAAAATAGCCTGATTGCTCAGGCTATTTCGTATCTATTTCCGTATACATAAATTGGCTAAAAAATACATCTGTGCGTCTGTTTAACGCAATTGACTCTTTTGACAAATCTACGTTAAGAGGTTTTTCATCTTTATTGTTATAAATAATAATCCGATCTTTATCTATACCACGTTTAACGAGGTCATTTTTTATGACCAATCCTCTTGTATATCCTAACTCTGCAACATTTTCAGTGTCCCACTCTTCTGGCGGTCCCACTTCTTTGTTTACATTTCCCTCAATGATTATTTGCTCAGTAGGGTTCTCCTTAGCAATTGCTGCAAATTCCTCTATCAATGCAATATCACCTTCGGGTACATAATAGGCATTTGGTTGGTAATAAACTGTAAATCCTGCTGCTTCCAATAATCTCAGCTGTCGCATTTCTGGATCTTCATTTAATTTGTTGGTTGTACAATTCTCTGTCTTTGTGCTATCGGGGGCTTCTATCATCGTTGTCGTATCAGTTACAGTCTCATTTTCCGTTGTCGATCCTTCAATAATTTCCTCATCATCAAATTGAATAGGATCCGTTTCTTGTGAAACATCCTCCATCATCACAACTTGAGTTGATTCAACTTCCGTTTCCGGTACTGTAGGAGTCAACATTGAATATAAGCCATAGATTAATAGAAGACCTAGCAGAGAAAAGACAATCTTGCCTCTTGTGGTCACACGATACTTCTTTTTCAAGAACATCACTCCCTAAACCTATGTTTCGTCACTGATTATTGTTTGATGTAATCCACGATACCGATAATTTTTTGTACTTCATATTCAATCAACGTATTTTGATCTTCTTCAAACTTTCTACGTTCATCATTTACATTTCTTAACTCCTGAATACGTCTTTCTAATTCTCTGATTGACGATTCATTACTTTCAATAACTGATTGAGTTGTCTGAACCGTATTTTCAAGTACGGTGTTCAAAGCATCAATTCTCTGGTATGCATCACTTAACAACGAATCCACTGGAATGTTAGATACGTTCATGATATTTAACAGCGATTCCTTTTTTACATCTAGAGGCAAATTCTCAGGCAATGCCTTTAAAAATACATCCGCCATAAAAATAGACTTCTTAACATCAGATTCAACACGTGCATTTCTATAAATATCTTCAATCGTCAACAACTTATTTTTTTCATAAGCGCCTATTAGGACATCTAATTTCCCTTCAATTTCTTTAACTTCCTCATCATTTAAGTCTTCAGCATCTTTCGCAAGATTGTGAATGACAGGATCTTCCATAGGTACGACTGCCTCAACAGGTTCCGCTACAACTTCCTTTTCCATTCCTTCTTCAGCGTATTCAGCTTCAACAAGACCCAATTTTTCAAAAATATTCTTTTTAGCCACTTTACTCCCTCCTAAGTTATAAATATATAGATAATTAATTAAGTAAAGACATCATTAAGGTGTTTCTAAAAAAGTTTCAAGACTTTTTATTCTTTCCTTGTTCAGTCGATTAATATCCTTATAGTCTGCCAGCATTTCCTCTTTATCTTTCAGTTGTGATGTTTTTACTTTAATTTGTCCATTTAACAAATCCAACACAAATCGAAGATTGAGTATATCATCTCTATACGCTGCCAGAAGTTGTGTATTCATCCACTCCAATTGATCTACTTTTTTATCTAAAGTTTCTTCTAATTCCTTCACTTGATTTTCAATATCGATTTTCTCAAATATGACATTGTTCTCTATCAAAGACTGTCTTATAATTTCAACACCTTCATCATCGAGAAAAGTGATGTTTCTTTTCTTATGCAAATGTGGTTTCAGTTCTTTCTTGAACTTCTCCATTTTTTTATAAATTGTTACTTTGCTCACTCCTAAGAGATTTGCAACTTCAATTACTTTTAACACTTTAACACCTGACTCTCTATAACTTATTGTTTTAATCGAAATGCCACTTTGCCTTCAGCAATCCTAATCCAATCCAAGTCTTCCTTAATTAACATTTGATAATGTTTCAGTGCTTCATCCATTTGTTTATGTTGTCCATCTAATTCGATCAACTTGTTACGACAATTCATAATTTCCCTTTTTAGGCGTGCACGTTCATCATTAATACTTTGGATATCTTCATCTGATACATATTCCTCATCCCTTACATTCTCAGACGAAATGTCATCTTCAACCTCAACTTCATCCTGACCAATTTCAGGTTCGCTTGGAATAGCCAATCCACTAATTAATGCGCCCATAACTTCTATCCCAAAATCAGTAAAATATGTTATGCCTTTTTCTTTGATGACATAAGGCTCTATATCCTTTGACCTGCTTATGAGTTTCTCGAAAATAACAACTTTTTCTACATTGAGCATATTTGCTACTTCGCCAATTTTATACATTACATCTCTCCTTACTGTAAATTAACAGTAAATAGTCACTTTTATACTATTCTACAACTTTAGAAGGATTCCTGCAACGCCTGTCATTCTTTTTTTTACTGTTAACCATTTACACTTGTTTCATTATGATACAGTGCGTTTCAGCTTCTCATTTTGGTACAGCTCCACATTTGTCCCAAAAAGAAACATGTATCAAAACGAAACACATTCCCATTTTGATACATGTTAATACTCAATGTGGTATTTCTCAAGTTTTCTATATAAGGTACTGCGCCCTATACCTAAAGCTCTAGCCGTTAAGGCAATGTTGTGATCCATTATACTAAGCGCTTTCAATATCTCGTTTTTCTCCGTAATTTCAAGGGGTTTAACATCATAAGCAGCTTTATCCTTATCAGCGTATCCTTTGGGTAAATATGTCGTATCAACAACTTTTTCATATCTTGCCTTATGAACAATCCCTTCTATAACTTTGTCCAATTCTCTATAATTACCTGGCCATTCATACGCTTCCAAAGTACCTGCCAACTCTTCTGAAAAGCTAAGTCCTTCTATAATAAACTGATTCGTGTATTTTTCAATTCGTCTTTCTATTAATACGGGAATATCAGCTCTGTTATCTTTTAATTTAGGAATTTCGACTGTAAACACGTTAATTCTATTCAACAATTTCTTACTGATAAGTCCTTTCTCACTCATTGAATCCAATGATAGTTCGGATGAGACTAAAAACCTAAAACCATTGCAATAGTCAGCTCTATCCGAGTTACTGTTAACTGATTTACACTCGAGTAATCGAGTTAACACCTCTTGAGATTTCAACGATAGTGCTTCAATAGCCTCAATATATATTGTGCCATAGCTAGTTGTATCGTTGTTATGAAGAGTCGCTGTAAATTGCTCCAGTATGTCATTGACTAATATAGTCGTCGGCAACTTATCGCAGTATACCGAGTAAAACATTTGATCTTTCCTTGCAGAATTTTGATGAATAATCCGAGCAATTATTTCTTTGCCGGTGCCACTTGCGCCATGAATAAATATATTATTATCCATTGTATTCAGTTGAGCTATTTTCGATTTGAAAGTTGAAATCGCATCTGATGTCCCAGTAAAATATGTGTCTAAATCTGAGAGCTGATGATTTGTCTCAACTTCGCGAACTATCTTTAAATTGGCTAAAAACTCCTCAGAAATTTTCTCTAACTCAGATTGGATTTCTAAGAATTCCTTCGTTGTCATTGAAAGAATTAGACCAACAATGTAAGTGGCATCATTATTTTTTATCGGTATTCCAAACGTAATTCTTTCAAAAAACAATTGATGATAATGTTCATAACCAGATATATATTTGGGGGTCATTGTTCGAAGTGATAATCCGATACCATTTGTGCCAATTATTTTCTCATCGTATGAGATCATTTGATAGGCAATTTTTTCATTTTCATTATGACAAGCCAATATTTTTCCCTCATCATTAAGTATTAAAACAGACTCAATGAAGGGGAATTTTTCCTCATAATTATTCTCTATTATAAGTGATTCTACTTTTTTCGACTCATCGAATTCAATCATTTTTTCATCAACATTAAATACTTGGCTTCTTGCCCAAGAAAGCGCAACTTCATTTCTTAAAAACTCACGCCTCATTATACCTTTACGTCTATAAAGATCTCGTGCCTCTTTAGTTTTATTCATCATCATCATATCATCCTTATTTGTGCCAAATCATCTATTTTGGGCTTTTAAGCAGTTTTATCCCACTATCGATAGATAGGGTTAATTTTCCAATAAAACGTCTTGTGCTTTATTTTTCGGCGTCGTTTTTTTCGGTTTTTGGAACTAAAATGTATATTTTTTCCATTTCCACAGTGATTGTGGCAGGCACTTTGCCTACTAAATTACCATCTGTATTAATAAAAATTTCTTTCTCACTTTCTATTGAAAATGTCTTACACTTATAATGT
>Ga0070724_10000935_pt1 | contig 18705 bp, 14 predicted proteins | sample tdDd001_FD_67278 | JGI IMG/M metagenome (GOLD analysis project Ga0070724, IMG submission 67278) | Marine sediment microbial communities from the Atlantic coast under amendment with organic carbon and nitrate - tdDd00.1 | ecosystem: Environmental > Aquatic > Marine > Coastal > Sediment | place... | reverse complement strand
TCTTATTATTTATCAGACATTGCAATCTTCTATGAAGATGGTTTGTTTGCTAAAACAGGTGTAATGCCGAATATTGATTTTAGCGAACTCAGTGAATATTACCAAACACCTGAAGAACAACTGTGTATTGGTTTGATTAAACATGAGGAGTATCCAAACACTTACTATGCGGTAAATCGAACCATCGATAAGGATGGAAATATTGTACTTATACTGGTTGGAATTGATTATGAGTTAATAAACACAGTAGTAAGGCCTGAGTCATATGCACTTCTGAACGGTAGCCTTTTTATGATTTCTCATGATGGCTACTTCTTGTATCATAAAAACCCCAATATTATGGGGAAGAACTTACACTCGGATAAGGAATACATAAAATCAGAGGTTAAGCTTTCGGATGAGGATTATAAAGTACTTATCCGTGCTATGAACAGCAAGTCTAGAAATACTTTACCAAAGTACTTAGAGTATGAAGCAGAAGGCATTGAAAAAATGGGGTTCTTTAAACATTTAAATGCCTTTTCTGGTGCAGTATTCTTAACAATTGACTTTTCAAGCCTGAAATCACAGCAGCTGATTGCAATGTTAAGGTCATTTGTCCCCCTGTTTTTGGTGTTAGTGTTGGCAACCTATGTTTTAGTTAAGTATATTTATATGATTAAGTTTACAGATTACTTTACAGAGGTTATGAATGAACGTGCGTATCATTCACACTTACATAAAGAGCAAAAGAAAGGCACGGAAGAAGAACACTACTTAATTATTAAAGTAGACAGTGTGCTTGACGGTGAAGAGAAAGAAATCAAATACAATGACGAAGTATTTTATACCATTTCAGAACATTGTAAAGGATTAAAATCTGAATACGAAAAACTCTTCAGGATTTCAAGAGTCCACTATATGTTTTTATTAAAAAATGGCCAGTTTAACTCAGAAGAAAACTTGAGTATTTTAAAGAGCTTGCGGGGGCGTTTATCTACCTCTGATGACTCAGTGGCATTTATTCGAGGAAAATACGGCTTTTACCATATGGACCAAGTACAGATGTTAGAAGCCTTTGACGCTGACAGTGTGATGATCCAACATATGGAAAACCATTCGAACTTCTTAACGGAAACAGAATCACATAAAACATCGAAATATAGTGAAATTGTCAACCAGAGAGAAAGCCGTTCAAAAGAAAAAGTTATTCTTGAAACAGCTATTCTTGAAAAACGAATTGACTTGTTTTATCAGCCTATTGTTGATTTGCAAACCGATGTTGTTATGTCAAACGAGGTTCAGATTCGAATTAAAACGGACGAAGGTTATTTAATGCCTGGCCCATATATCAAAATTGCTGAAGAAGAAGCTTTGGTAGAAAAATTAGACCGGATTATGATCGAAAAGGCGTTTCAGTATGCCCATAAGTGTTGGACAAACACACGCCATAGATTAGAGCTCAGTTTAAACCTGTCAGCAAAATCAATTAATGATGGTATGGTGAGTTTTATTCTTGAATATGCTGGAAAAAGTTTAATTAAAAATAAATGTGTAACCTTCGAACTCACAGAAACAGCTGATTTTAGGAATATGGATGAAGCGGTATACCAACTTATGCGATTAAAGAAAGCGGGGTTTAAGTTGGCCGTGGATGACTTTGGAACAGGATATTCACATGTTGAACTGTTGTCAAAACTACCAGTTGATTATGTGAAAATTGATGGTAACTTTGTTAAAGATGCTTTCCAAGATGAACGGGTATTGAAAACCCTAAATGCCTTAGTATATTTAGCAAAAAATTATGAAACCGAAATTGTTGCGAAATTTGTGGAAAGTGACAAAGTAATGCATATCCTTAGGAAAATGGAAGTTGAATATGGACAAGGATACTACTTCTCACAACCAACGAAGGAACCTCAACTAGAGTTAAACAGGTAAGAGAAAATGCTCAGTAGATAAAACAATTCTACTGAGCATTTATTTATTTTGATATAATTTATAATACCAGTTGTCTAATATATGGAAAAGACAGCTTAGATGTGAATAGAGAGGGTTTAAAGAAATGGATTTTGTTGTACTCGACTTTGAAACTACAGGGCTTCGTAATGAAGATACAATTATAGAAATCGGTTATGTTTGGATTCGTGATGGTGAGGTAAAGGATGAACGCAGCACTTTGATTAATCCAGGTAAGCCAATTTCCAGACGAATCACTCAAATAACAGGTATTACAACATCAATGGTTAAAGATGCTCCGGCACTTTCAGATGTTATAGAAGGTTTTTCAAAGTTTTTAAGAGGTAAACTTATTGTTGCCCATAATGCTTCGTTCGATATGCGTTTTTTAAATAACGCACTTCGAGATGCTAAACTAGATCCTATTAACGAGTATATCTGCACGATGCGTATGTTTAGGGCTTATAAAAAAGAGATGGGTATTCATACATCAGGTGCAAAACTTTCCGACCTAACGGCATTTTTCACCTTACAAAACGATAGAGCCCATAGGGCACTGGAAGATGCGCAGGTAACAGCCAAAGCCTTTGTAAACATGTCTGAAGTTTTAGACTGGGAAAAATGGGTGAGTGGTAGAAAAGTAGAAAAGAAAAAAAGTTCAAGAATACTTATGTATGAAGAACATTTAAACAGCGGTACACCCATTGAAGTGATAGCTGACCAAATGAATGTAAAACCAGCAACGGTTCTAAAATACTTTTTTGACTGGTTAACACCGCAAAACTGTAACAAATATGACGCGTATATTCGTAGTTCCTTGCCAAAAGTACAAGAAGTGAATATGGTTTTAGAAGCGTCTAAAAGTGAAGGGCGTGTCAACCGTTTGTATCAGATGATGGATGGAAATATTACGTTTACTCAAGTTCAGATGATCGTAAAACTTAAGCAGTTGAAGGTAATTGAAACATATATCAAGGAGGCGTAAAAATGAGAAAAAAACCTGTAGAATTTGATGATCAAACTAAAAAAAGAATGATTGAAGATATCCAAGTGTTTTTTAGAGAAGAACGCGGAGATGATATGGGTGAACTGGCGGCTATGCTGGTTTTGGACTTTTTTGTAGAAAACTTGGCATCAGAAGCTTATAATCAAGGCTTGCGTGACGCACTGCGTTATATGAACGAGAGAATTGATGACGCTTATAGCTTAGAAAAGTAGTTTTAGGAGGGTTTATAATGAATATTTCGGAAGTGAAGTTAAAAGATGCCCATGCCTTATACGATTTTTGCTGCAAGTTACGTGATGAACACGCACAAATGAGCTTTGCGAAAGTTGAAAATATGGATGATGTTATAGAGTGGATAGAAAACGATCATGAACACCTGTTTATGATGCGTGAAGCAAACCACATTATAGCACTGGTTAAAGCAAGGCAAGGGCATGATGGAAGAGAACACAGTGCATTTATGTCTGCTGCAGTTGTAAAGGTGCGACGAGGCGAGGGTTTGGTCAGTCAGTTGGCATCACAAGTATATCCCAGATTAAAAGAACGTGGGATTAAGATCATTAGAGCATACATCTACAGCAATAATCATGCTTCTATATCCTCAGTCCTTAAAGAAGGCTTCCAGTGTACAGGTGCTGTTCATATGCACCATTTTGATGAAAAAACTGAGTCGTGGGTGGATGATATGATCTTCCACAAGTACTTATAATGGAGACCGAGTAATGATGAAGTTAAGAAGGATAAATGGACTTTTACTTTTGGTTTGCTGTTTGATCATTACAGGCTGTTCAAACAGTACACCTCCAGCATCCAATGAACAATTAGACGACATGGAATTGGTCGTTTCTGCACAGCAGGGTCGAATTCAAATTCTTGAAAAAAAATTATCTGACCTTGAACTGAAGTTAGAAGAGTCATCTCAAAAGATTGAAACATTAGCATTAACCAGTGGAAGTCCTGCAGTTGACTTATCAATCATGGATGATGTTAAAGATCAAAATTATAAGCTGGTAAGATTACTGTTTCAGTCCCTAACATCAGACTTAGACAAACAAGCAATAAAGGGCTTGATTGAAACATACGAAACCGTATATGAAATGTTACCTTCACCTGATGGGACGTTGGATGTTTTATGGGTGACAGACGGTTCGAAAAGCGGTGAAGTTTACACCTTGGATGAGGTCTCAGGCCACTTAAAAAAGCTAGGTTTGTTTGAAGATGTGAGCTTAGTTAAATGGTCGCCGAACAGCTCTTTCATAATCGTGGAAACAAAATTTGAAGACAAACACAAAGGTTATTTGATCAATGTAGAAACAGCTGAAGCTTTGGCATCTATGGAGTATACAGGTATTCCCCTATGGTCTGATAAAAACAGCTATTTTGTGTATTTAAATGCTAACCCAAATATCGTTTATACGGGAACTGAGACTCAGCAAATGCATACAACGGGTGTTTTTTTATATACTGTTTCAACAGGACAGTTTAGCTTGTTAGATCCAGGAGGCATTGATTATTTGTGTAAAGACTTAAGTATAGACTCTAATAATGAAATTAAATATGTTAGACAATTTACAGATGGAAAGCAGACCTTTTCTAGTGTGAAGTTTGACTAAAAAACAAGCAGGATATAAGGAGGAAAATATGAATATATGGCCTCTGGGTGTAGGTGGATGGATGCCTTCATATGGTAGGCAAACCAACTCAACACTAATTGAGTATAAAGACAATTTAATTCTAGTAGATGCAGGTACGGGTATTTCTAATCTGTCTGAGTATCAAGTTATACTCAACAAGTATGAGGAAATACATTTAATTTTAAGTCACTACCATCAGGATCATGTGATGGGTCTGTTTTTCTTGCCTAAGTTTTTAAAAAATAAGAAACTGACTATCTGGGGACCAGGACGTGATTTTTATCCTGAAGGCTGTGAACGAATAATTAGTAGGAGTGCAGATCAACCCTTTGGCACTACTGGATATGAAACCATTGCCGGTGAAGTTCAATGCAAAGATTATAATTCACAAGGATTTGAAATTGGTCAGATTCAGGTGAAAATAAATCAACAAAATCATACTTTGCCTTCTTTTGGGATTACTTTTGATGACAAGTTACATATTGCATCAGACACAGATGTGAATCAAGATATATTAAAATTAGATGTACAGATGATTCTACACGAATGTTGGGCTAAAGATGTTGAAGCAGCTAAAGAACATGCCAGTATGGATGGTCTAGTTAAGGCCTATAATCATGTCCTAGGTGAGGTAAAAGCCGAAGCAATTGGTATAATTCATAGGAACCCATCTATCTCTGATGTTGAATATGCAAAGTGGACGCGTGCGCCATTTTTTATTGTTCATGAGAATCAACGAATAGAGTTAGTAGACTAAAAAAGTGGTATTTCAAGAAGCTTCTGTCGTATTGACTTAAGCTTTTTCTTCTTTTTTTGAACAAAAGGGTAATAAACCCCTAACAAAAGGGTATAATTCACACAATGTTAACAATTTTCTGTCAATAAAAAACAGGAATTATATGGCTGGATATTGAATTGTTTATTATAAAGAGGGTATATCCCTTCAATGATGAATGAAAATACCTACACAAGATAGGGGGAATACATATGACTATGAACTTAGATAAATACAGATTAACTCCAGAAAGAATGACTGCTCCATGTGAAATGGATTGCTTGACTTTCGAATCTACGGAAGAGCTTGCACCTCTTCATGGAATCATTGGTCAAGATCGAGCTTCAAAAGCAATGGATTTTGGCTTAACCATTCGTAAACGTGGTTACAATGTTTATGTCTCAGGAACCTGGGGCACAGGAAGAAACAGCTATGTAAGACTTTTAACAGAAGAACAGGCTATAAAACGCCCAGTACCAAATGATTGGGTTTATGTGAACAACTTTAAAGATTCTCATAATCCACTTGGCCTAAGTTTTGAACCTGGTCAAGGTAAAGAGTTTATTAAAATCTTTGACCGTACTATTGAATTTTTAAAGAAGGAAATTAAAAACGTATTCAATAGCAAAGATTATGAAAATACAAAATCTATGGTATTGCAAGAGTACACACGTAACAGTGAAAAAATTATTGAAGAGTTAAATATCATTGGTGAAAAGTACGGATTCATGTTCACACAAAATGAGCGTGGTCTCGTCAGCATTCCGCTTAAGGAAGGCGAACCAATGAGTGAAGAAGAATATAGAAGTATTACTGATGATCAGTATGAAAAACTACGCTCTAACTCTAACAAACTTAGTTTAGAGACTGTTGAGTTATTCAATAAACTAAAGCAAGAAGAAGAAAGCTACCGTCAAAAGGTCAAGAACTTAGACGAGCAAATGACTAGACGTGTAGCAAGTTATCACTTGATGAATATTCGTGACAGATTTAAGTCCAATGAAGATGTTAAGACATACTTGGATTCAGTAGTCGACGACATTGTAGATCATGTTGATAAGTTTAGAGGTGAAGGGGAACAGCCACAACAGCAAAATCCTCTTATGATGTTACAAGCAAGAAATTCAGAAGCCTTCTTTGACAGATACAAACTCAATATGTTTATAGACAACTCAGAGAAGAAACATGCTCCGATTGTATTCGCATCTAACCCAACGTATTATAATTTAATGGGTCGCATTGAATACAAGAATGAACTGGGTGTCATGAAAACAGACTTTACCATGATTAAACCTGGTGCTTTACATGAAGCCAATGGCGGATACCTGATTGTACTTGCCAAAGACATTCTTGTTAATCCACTTGCATGGAAGAGTTTAAAGAGAGCACTTCTAGATGAGCAAATTCAAATTGAGTCAATTGGTAGTTTGACAGGAGCAATCGTTTCAACAACCCTGAAACCTGCTCCAATCCCGCTAGATGTAAAAATAATCGTTATTGGTGATCCAAGAACTTACCAGTTGTTATATGCATATGATGAAGAGTTTAGAAAACTGTTTAAGATCATGGCTGATTTTGAAATGACACTGGAAAGAGATAAAGACACAATTGACAAACTTTCAAGATTTATTGCACGACATGTTCACAAAGACAACCTGAAACACTTCTCAAAAAGTGCAGTAGGTAAGATTATTGAATTCAGTTCGCGTGAAGCAGATGACCAAAATAAGTTAACCTCCCACTTGAATAAAATGGTTGATGTCCTTTATGAAGCAGATAGTTGGGCAGAGTATTATGGTGATGACCAAGTTGAAGGGGAACATGTTGTTAAAGCACTTTCCGAATTAGAAAATAGAAATAATAAAATTGAAGAGAAAGTCCTTGAAATGTTTGAAACCGGCGACTACCTTATCGATGTTGATGGTGGTAAAGTCGGAGAAATTAATGGTCTTGCTGTAATGGGCACAGGCCAATATAGATTCGGTAAACCAAGTAAAATTACAGTTTCAACATACAAAGGACGTGCAGGTATTGTTAATATTGAGCGAGAGGTTCGTGCTTCTGGTTCCAGTCATGACAAAGGTATAATGATCTTAACGGGTTACCTTGGCCAGAAATTTGCACAAAAGAAGCCACTTGCATTAACTGCGCAAGTTGTATTTGAACAACTATACTCTGGTGTTGATGGTGATTCCGCTTCCAGTACAGAATTGTATGCTATTCTGTCAAGCCTATCAGGAATACCAATTAAACAATCTATCGCTGTTACGGGTTCTGTGAATCAACGCGGTGAGATTCAACCAATTGGTGGTGTAAATGAGAAGGTAGAAGGTTTCTTTAAAGTTTGCCAAATGAAAGGTCTAACAGGTGACCAAGGGGTTATGATCCCACATCAAAATGAGAAGAACCTCATGTTATCTGGTGAAGTATTAGAAGCGGTAAAAGAAGGGAAATTCCATATTTACTCAGTGCATACGATTGATGAAGGAATTGAAGTACTGATGGATATTAAAGCAGGTAAACGTACACGTAATGGTCGTTTCGAAAAAGGTAGTTTGTATAACTTAGTTGACAAACGTCTTGAAGAACTTGCAGAACCTATAGCAAAACGTACTTCTGATTCTAAAAAAGAAAAACCAGCTGAGCCAAGCGAAGAAAAAGATAAAGAAGACAAAAAACCAGTTAAGAAAACTAAGAAATAAGTGTATGAGTTGGTACATTTGAAGACTAACATTTTTTTAGAACGATGCCTAAATAAACTAAGGACTATGAGATTCGATTCTCATAGTCCTTTTTATTGTACATGTACGTGTTAACCAACTTCATGTTAACAATGAATAACACCGTTTTCTGTAATTATCCCATCAATTTTAATATCGTGGTCTTCTGTAGGTAGGTTTTCGACAATTTGCAGGTCAAATGCCAATGCAATTCTAGGTATATGATTTTGCATAAGTGGAATGAGTTGATCGTAATATCCTCCACCATAACCAAGACGGCAACCGTCGCGTGTAAAAGCAACACCAGGCATAAAGACAAACTCAATTGATTCGGGTGTAACAAACTCAGAATGTGTTGCTTTGGGTTCTAAAATCCCAAGTGCAGAAAGATTCATCTCTTCAAAACTTTCAATGAGACAAAGTTCTAAGATGGGTGACCCTTTTTTCACACGGGGTATGATGACATTTTTGTTTTGAGCCCAGAGCCATTCAATAATTGGTCGCGTTTCTACTTCTTTTCTAAAGTCCATAAAAATCATAATGTTTTCTGCATCTTCAATGATCATGGATTCCTGGATGTGCGACAGGATGTTTTGGCTTTTTTTATGCCATGCCCCATCCGTTAACGCACGTCTTTTTTGAATCATTTCTTTTCGAAGTGTCTTTTTCATGATTTCCCCCAAAATTGTAATCATTATTTAATCAAAAACGTTTCGTAAACTGGCTTATACCCATTATAATAAATAGTAGAGGAAAATGTTTAGAATTATTCACGCGGATCATTGCATTTGATTTGCGTTTCATAAATTTTATTTGATTATCCCCTTTGTAAAGTAGTTTACACTTAAGGGATGAAGACGGCAAGGGTAGTAGTTCAGATTGAGAGGTGTTTGAATGATTCGGATGGTTGGAGTATCAAAAAGATATTCAAATGGCATGTTGGCTGTTTCAGATATAAACCTGAATGTTGAAAAAGGTGATTTTATATTTTTGGTAGGACCTTCGGGAGCGGGCAAGTCAACAGTAATTAAAATGCTTCTTAAAGAGGAAAATTGCACAAAAGGTCGTATGTATGTTGATGACATGGAAATTACGCATTTACATAGAAGACGGGTCCCCTTCTTAAGAAGAAAAATGGGTGTTGTATTCCAAGATTACAGACTACTTCCTAATAAAACAGTATTTGAGAATGTAGCATTTGCTATGGAGATTACAGGTGCAACGGCAAGGGAGATTAGAAAGAATGTTCCAATGATCCTATCTGTTGTAGGATTAGCTGACAAACAGAAGTGTTATCCGAATCAACTTTCAGGTGGGGAACAACAACGTGTATCTATTGCACGTGCAATGATAAATAACCCGCCAATCTTAATAGCAGACGAACCCACAGGTAACCTAGACCCTGAAACTTCGTGGGACATTATGAAAATACTAAAACAAATTAACCGACGTGGTACAACGGTCGTTATGGCCACCCATGATAAAGATATTGTCGATATTATGCAGCAACGTGTTGTTGCACTAGAAAACGGACGTGTGGTTCGTGACGAAATGGGAGGTTTATACGGTTATGAAGATTAGTCAATTAGGATATACAATACGCGAAAGTGTTAAAAATTTGTGGCGTAATCGACTGATGTCTTTTGCATCTATGTCATCAGTTGCTGCAACGCTATTAATATTAGGTATTATCTTTATTCTTATTTTGAATATTTCCAGTCTTGCACAAGGGGCTAAAGACCAATTTGACACCATTCAAGTTTACCTAGTAGATGAAGTGGATGGCCAGCAAGTTGAAAACATTGGAGAAAAACTTTATGAGCTTGAAGGGGTTAAGGAAATTTACTTTGAGACTAAACAAGAGGCCCTAAGCAAAATGAAAATGGAGTGGGATGAGAACGGATACCTTTTAGAAGGTCTTGAAGAAAACCCGTTACCAAATTCATACATAGTGAGTTTATATGACATTGGATATGCTGAGTATGTAGTAAGTGAAGTGCGCATGATATCCGGAGTTGAAGAAGTTAAATTCCATCAAGATGTTGTCATAAAAATTATTGAAGTTGCAAATTATATAAAGAACATTGGTATGGTGATTATATTTGTGCTGGTTGCTATTTCTACATTTATAATTCATAACACCATTAAACTAGCTGTGAATGCACGTAAACGTGAAATTGGAATTATGAAATACGTTGGAGCAACAAGCTGGTTTGTAAGATGGCCATTTTTACTTGAAGGAACTTTACTTGGGATGTTTGGTGCAGTATTAGCTATAGGTGTCTTACATATTGGATATTCTTATACGTATTCATTGTTCACGTCTAAGTTTTATGTCTTAATTGCTGCATACCTAGTATCTGCAAAAACCGTAACATCTGACCTGCTTATCATATTTATGGTGATAGGTTCTGGAATAGGTGCGCTCGGTAGTTTATTATCTATGAGAAGATACCTGCATGTGTAGGAGGCCCTTATGATACAGAGAGAAAAATCAAAAGGATTAATAATCATTCTGTGTTTCTTACTACTGGTTCCGGTACTTCCGAGTACTGTGACATTTGGTAATGATGAAGTTCAAAACACATCTGATGAGTTAAATAAAATTGAAGATGAATTAAAGGCAATAGATCAACAACGATCAACAAAAAAATATGAACAGAATAAAGTGCTCAGAAATATCAGAGATTTAGAAACAAATATAAAAAAACTAGAATCTGAACTCAACCGACTGGGTGACGAAGTTTCGGCAACAGATACAAAAATTTATGAAACAGAAGAAAAGTTGAAACTTGCAGAAGAGGGTATCAACTTGAAGAAGGACTTATTAAACTCAAGACTACGTGTTATGTATAAGACGGGTCAAGTAGGGTACTTAGAAGTATTATTGGGTTCTGAGGATTTTGAAGACTTAATGTCTCGAGTAGATATGTTACAAAAAATATATGCTCATGATATTAACTTAATCGATTTTATGACAGACCAAAAGCAAATGGTTGCAGAACGTAAAGTTGAACTTGAATCTTACAAAAGTGAACGAGAAGTTCAGATTAATGAACTTGACGGTAAAAGAAAACTGCTTAGTGGGGATATGGCTTCACTTGAAGGGGCAAAGGTTGCTCTTTCAAAAGATATTAAGGCACTAGAAGCAAAAGAAGATGAACTTGAAGAAGATGCTAAGAAACTGACTCAGATTCTTAAAAGTCTTAAACTTGCAGCCAACTATGTAGGCGGTCAAATGGCATGGCCTTCACCTGGGTATACAAGAGTAACCTCACCATTTGGTTACAGGATACACCCGATTTATAAAACTAGAAAACTCCATACAGGTATAGATGTTGCTGTACCTACTGGAGGACCTATCACAGCGGCACAAAGTGGAACGGTTATTTACTCTGATTGGTATGGGGGTTATGGTAAATGTATCATGATCGATCATGGCGGCGGAATTGTAACCTTGTATGCTCACAACTCCAAGTTAGAAGCTAAAGTTGGGCAACAGGTTGCCATTGGAGAATCTATTGCAAAAGCGGGCGCAACAGGAAATGTTACTGGAGCACATTTGCACTTCGAAATTCGTGTAGATGGTGAAATGGCAGATCCGATGGAATATGTTCAACCGTAGACAGAGAATGAGGTGTCAGTATGTTTAATAAGAAGTCCATAATTATATGGGGAATAGTTTTGCTGTTATTATCCAATGCAGCAACAGGTGCTGTGGTGTACTTCGGAACAAGTATGTCACAAATTGCTTCATTAGAATCTGGAAATGGTGTAACGGTCTCAAAAGAAGACTACGACTATTACCAGTCTTTACACGCTGGAACCAAAGATGCTATTGAAGTGGGCGACAAACTTTTAATTACTAAAGAAGAATATAGTGAATTAAATGAAGACAAAGAGACTTTCCAAAAGGTTATAGAACTTAGAAAGTTTATTTTGGATAATTATTACCAAGATTTTGATGAAGAACAGTTCATTGATGGTATTTTAAAAGGTCTGTTCATGTCCCTTGATGATCCATATTCAAACTATATGGGGAAAGAGGAATTTGATAAGTTCACGGAAGATAACGAAGGAACATATGGTGGTATTGGTGTTATTGTAGCACCAACAGACGATGGTATGATTACTGTGGTTGCACCTATTGAAGATACACCTGGTGAACGTGCTGGACTTAAGTCAGGTGACAAAATCATCAAAGTTGAAGGTGAAGATGTTAACGGAGAGCTTTTAGATGAAGCCGTGCGTACTATGCGTGGTGAACCGGGCACAGATGTTAACATAACAATTTACAGAGATAGTAGGTCTGAACCGTTTGATGTATCAATCACACGTGAAGAAATTAGACTTAAGACTGTTAAACAGCGTATGTTAAATGATGATATTGGTTACATTAGAATTTCTATGTTTGACCAAATCACTGCATCTGATTTTAAAACAAACCTAGAGGAACTTCAAAAGAGTAATCCGAAAGGCCTTGTGATTGATTTAAGAAATAACCCTGGTGGTTCATTAACAGAAGTTGTTGATATAGCTGACCAACTCCTAGGCAATCAAATGGTTGTTTACACTGAAAATAGAGTGGGACAAAAAAGAGAGTTTAAGTCCGGATTTATGAAAGTTGATTTACCAATGGTAGTCCTTGTAAATGGCGGATCTGCAAGTGCTTCTGAAATATTAGCTGGCGCAATACAAGATTCGAATTCTGGACAAATAATTGGTGAAACTACATTTGGTAAAGGGGTTGTACAAACCGTAATACCATTAGATGATGGAACTGGATTCAAACTGACAACGTCACAGTACTTCACTCCAAATGGCCGTAATATTCACGGTATTGGTATTGAGCCAGATGTTGTTATTGAAATGCCTGAATCATATTCAGACATAGAAGACCCTACAGATGAAGACGACGTACAGCTACAGAAAGCAATTGAAGTTCTGAGCTCTCAAATTGAGGAGTAGATGCATGAAGAGAATACCATATATAGCTTATTTACCACTCATCATATTCTCTATGATTGCATATAAGCTGATAGACAGGATTGAATCAGTAGGTGGATTTATTCAACTTATGATAACAATACTTGTTCCATTTATTTGGGCCTTTGTTATTGCATACTTGGCAAATCCTTTGTTAAAGAAAATTGAATTAAAATTAAAACTTGGACGTGGGCTAAGTATAGTACTGGTTTATCTTATACTAATTAGTGTTATTGGCTTATTCTTCACGCTTGTGATTCCAAGCATAGCTCAGAGTATAACTGACATCTTAAAAAATGTACCAGAGTATGTTAGTACAGCTGAAGCTTGGGGAAATAAACAATATGCTGAACTTGAGAAGTTGGGTCTAATTGAGTCACTCAATAGTTTGGACCTAACCTCTATGCAAGAAGTCTTCGATAAGGCAACAGCTTCATTTAACACCATCCTTACAGGTCTACTTACTGGTGTATTTGGAATTACGTCAGGTGTGTTTAAAATATTCATCGGATTGGTTATTTCCATCTACATGTTAAAAGACAAAGAAGCCTTTTTAGGTGGTATTAAACGTATAACATACGCATTATTGAAAGTAGATCAAGCGGATAAATTAGTTAAATTTACCCATGAAGTGGACGAGATTTTTTCACAGTACATTATTGGAAAAATGCTAGACTCACTGATTATAGGGATCATATGTTTTATTGGCCTTTGGGCTTTAAAGGCACCATATGCGCTTTTGATGTCTATAATAGTAGGCGTAACGAATATGATTCCATACTTTGGTCCATTCATAGGTGCGGTTCCAGCGGTTATAATCACCTTATTCACTAGTCCTGTAACAGCATTATGGGTAGCCCTCTTCATACTTGCCCTACAACAGTTAGACGGCTACGTAATTGGACCATTTATTTTAGGTGGTTCTGTGGGTTTATCACCATTCTGGATTATCTTGGCCATTTTAATAGGTGGAGGATTATTTGGGATATTGGGAATGCTTATATGTGTTCCAGTAATGGCAGTTATTCGCAACCAATTTAACCGATTTATCAATAAAAGATTAGGTGAAAAAAATATAGATTTAGATCAAGCTGGTAGTGAACCTGCCAAAACTTAATACTTAATCAAGTGAATTTAGATTTCAAAAGTACCTGTTGATATCATTTTAGATATGAACAGGTACTTTTTTATATTTCATACAATTCACATTATATCCACACAATTTCCGTACATTTACCTGTTATGCTACAGATGAACTACCCCCACATCATAATAGAAAGGTTCGGAGGTGTAAAAATGATTGGAAACGTATCAAGTGGATCTTGGCAAATGACGCAAATGCAACAAATGAATCGACCTGATCCAAAAGAACGCTTTAGTGAAACAGATGTGAATGGAGATAGTGCCATTGACATGGACGAGTTTTTAGCTGTAAGTGAAGGCAAAGAGAACAGTGAGGAACTTTTTAGTAAAATTGATTCTGATGGTGACGGTGGATTAACCGAAACTGAGATGAAAGCTTTTGGAGATGAAATGCGTGATAACATGCATAAAATGATGTCTGAAGTCTCTGGGCGTATGGAAGGTATGCGTAGACCTGGAGGTGGCAAAAGACCAGAAGGTATGCAACCCATGCAACAAGGTGCAAACATCCAGCAGCTACTTGAAGCATATGAATCTGAAAACAGTGTTGACGAAGTTTCAGACGAAGCTGAGCTTATTGAAGAGTACCTTCAGGTACTTGAGGCAGCTCAAGCAGCCCAGGAAGAAACATCAGTGGATGAGCTGTCATCCCTTGAATATTTAGTTTAGGTCAATAATTACACCGTCTTTCTATTAAGAGAGCCTGAAATGTGTTTTGGATATTAAAATAAGTTATCCTTACCAAATAACTTATGAAAAATCCTGTATAAAATACGTTTTGGGTTCTCTTTTTATGTGTTTAATGTGGATAAAAATTGTGTTATATTAATTGAGATTGTTTATACCAAGTAGAATAGTGTCAGTTGGGTATAAAACAAGTGGAGTTATTACTTTAAAATAGTGTTAAAGAAAATTTGACGACACCATAAGATAAGAATATAATAGATGTTGTATCGAACAAACGTTTGGCGAGAGGTGTAATATGAATCGATTTAAAGTTGTTTCAGAATTTGAACCGACCGGTGACCAACCCAAAGCTATCGAGAAGCTTACAGAAAGTATTGAGCAGGGGAAAAAATGCCAAACTTTGCTGGGGGTAACAGGATCGGGTAAGACATATACAGTAGCTAAGGTGATAGAAAAGGTTCAAAAACCAACCCTAGTTATTGCTCATAATAAGACCTTAGCAGCTCAGTTGTGTAGCGAGTTTAGAGAGTTTTTCCCCGACAATGCTGTAGAATATTTTGTCTCTTATTATGACTATTATCAACCAGAAGCATATGTGGTTCATTCCGATACTTTTATCGAAAAAGATTCATCTATAAACGATGAAATAGATAAGTTGCGACACTCTGCCACAGCATCATTGTTTGAAAGAAAAGATGTTATTATCGTTGCATCAGTATCCTGTATTTATGGTCTTGGTGCACCCGTAGATTATAAGAAAATGGTTTTATCCTTAAGACCAGGTATGGAAATGTCTCGAGAAGAAATACTGTCAAAATTAGTAGATATACAGTATTCGAGAAATGACATAAATTTCGTAAGAAATACATTCCGTGTCCGCGGAGATGTTATTGAAATATTCCCAGCTGCAGCGTCAGAAAATGTAGTGAGAGTGGAACTCTTCGGAGATGAAATAGATAGAATCACGGAAGTGAATGCCTTAACAGGTGAGATAATGGGACTGCGTGAACATATTTCGATCTTCCCAGCATCTCACTATGTTACAAGTAGAGAAAACATTGAGCGGGCTGTGATTGCTATTGAAAAAGAGTTAGAAGATCGTGTTGCAGAGTTTAAAGATGAAGGTAAGTTAGTTGAAGCTCAAAGAATAGAACAACGTACTCATTATGATATTGAAATGCTTAAGGAAATGGGTTTTTGCCAAGGCATTGAAAACTACTCACGACATATTAATGACCTGCCGCCAGGACGTCGACCTTATACACTTATTGACTACTTCCCAGAAGATTTCTTGATTGTTGTAGATGAGTCCCACGTAAGTTTACCACAGATCCGTGGTATGTTTGGTGGTGACCGTTCTAGAAAACAAAACTTAGTGGAGTATGGTTTTAGACTGCCATCTGCACTGGATAATAGACCTTTGAATTTTGGTGAGTTTGAGGAAATAATGCCTCAAGGTCTATTCGTAAGTGCAACACCTGGTCCCTATGAAAAAGAACATAGTGAGACCATTGTACAGCAGATTATTCGACCGACTGGCCTCTTAGATCCACCAATTGAAGTACGTCCTGTAAAAGGCCAAATTGATGATTTATATACAGAAATACTGAAGCGCATTGAGAAAAAAGAACGTGTGCTGGTAACCACATTAACTAAAAAAATGTCAGAAGACTTAACGGATTACTTTAAAGAGATGGACTTAAAGGTTAAATACTTGCACTCTGATATTGATACAATCGAAAGAATGAAAATAATAAAAGACCTGCGCTCAGGTGTATTTGATATTCTCATAGGAATTAACTTACTCCGAGAGGGTTTAGATTTACCAGAAGTGTCTTTAGTCGCTATCCTCGATGCTGATAAAGAAGGCTTCTTAAGATCTGAAACATCCATGGTTCAGACTGTTGGTCGTGCAGCTCGTAATGCTAATGGTTTTGTAATTATGTACGCTGACAAGATTACAAAATCAATGAAAGTTGCCATTGACGAAACTGAAAGAAGACGTCGCATTCAGGAAGCTTATAATGAAGAACATGGCATTACCCCAACTTCAATTAAGAAAAGTATTCATTCGGTTATCGAAGCTACAAAAGCGGCAGAGGATGAAGAAGACTATCAAGCAACTCTCCAAGATGAAGTTATGGATGTTGAGTCGCTTGAAGAATATATATTAGAACTGGAAGATGAAATGATGGCAGCATCTCAGGCCTTGCAGTTTGAGCGTGCAGCTGAGTTAAGAGATAGAATTGTTGAACTAAAAGAAAAGTTGAAGAAGAAATAGTATAGTACACAGACTTTAAAGTAGTTATGTAAAATCAGAGTTGAACACTAGAGGTGAATTATGGATAAGAAATATATCGAGGTCAAAGGTGCCAAGGAGCATAACTTAAAGAACATTGACATAAAGCTCCCGAGAGACCAAATGATCGTAGTAACAGGGCTAAGTGGTTCAGGTAAATCATCCCTTGCGTTTGACACTATTTATGCTGAAGGTCAAAGGCGTTATGTTGAGAGTTTATCAGCATATGCAAGACAGTTCCTAGGACAAATGGAAAAGCCCGATGTTGAATACATTGAAGGGCTTTCACCTGCAATATCAATCGACCAGAAAACTACGAGTAGAAACCCAAGATCTACTGTAGGGACTGTAACTGAAATCTATGACTACCTAAGACTGTTATATGCACGTGCTGGGACACCGCATTGTCCAATATGTGGTGAAGAGATTTCACAACAATCTGTGGATCAGATTGTAGATCAAGTTATGTCATTAGAAGAACGGACTAAAGTACAAATACTCAGTCCAGTTATTCGAGGTAAAAAGGGAACCCATAAAAAAGAACTGGCTCAACTTAAAAAAGAGGGGTACGTTCGTGTACGAGTAAATGGTGAGCTTCGCGAGTTCTCTGAGGAAATTGACTTAAGCAAAAACAAAAAACACAATATAGAAGTTGTAGTAGATCGTATTATTATTAAGCCGGAAGCGAAACAAAGAATTTCGGATTCTGTTGAAACGGCACTGAAGTTGGCTGAAGGTGTGGTAATCATCAACATTATTGATGGTGAGGACCTTCAGTATAATACCAACTTTGCATGTACTAAACATGGTGTTGGCATTTCTGAAATGGAACCTAGAATGTTCTCTTTCAATGCTCCTTATGGTGCATGTGAATCTTGTAAGGGGTTAGGACATCTATTAAAAGTCGATCCTGAACTTGTTGTTCCTGATAGGACATTAAGCGTTTCAGAAGGTGCAATTTCTCCAATTGCTTCATCAGGTGAAGGGACATATTATGTTCAGATGGTAGAGTCTGTTTTAAGTCATCATGGTTATACTGTAGATATTCCTTTAAATGAAATGACAGAAGAAGCCGTTAACGATATTTTACATGGAACTGGCGAAAGAGCAATTGAGTTCCACTATGAAAGTAAGTATGGTGGTGTGCGTAAATACAAAGCACCATTTGAAGGTATGATTGGCAACTTAGAAAGACGATATAGAGAAACGAACTCAGATTATATGCGTCAAAAAATTGAAGAATATATGAGCCTAACACCTTGTGGAACATGTGGAGGGCAAAGACTAAAAGCAGAATCCTTAGCAGTAACATTCGGTGGTAAGAACATATTTGAAGTCACTGAAATGGCGGTTAGAGACTCCGTGGTATTCTTCGAACAAGTTGAGTTAGACGCTAAAAAAACTAAGATTTCTGAGCAGATCTTAAAAGAGATCAATGCCAGACTATCCTTCTTAAGAAACGTTGGACTAGACTATCTTACTCTATCCAGAGCAGCAGGAACCTTATCGGGTGGGGA
>Ga0070724_10000933_pt1 | contig 18740 bp, 14 predicted proteins | sample tdDd001_FD_67278 | JGI IMG/M metagenome (GOLD analysis project Ga0070724, IMG submission 67278) | Marine sediment microbial communities from the Atlantic coast under amendment with organic carbon and nitrate - tdDd00.1 | ecosystem: Environmental > Aquatic > Marine > Coastal > Sediment | place... | reverse complement strand
TGATAGTGTGTATCAAAAAGCTCAAAGCTTGGTTGGTAAGCCAGTTAAAGTGCGTACCAGCCAAAACACCAGCAATTGGAACAAGATAGTGTGGTTTAGCGAAATTCGTCCAGTAGAAAAATACCGCGCAGCGGAAACACTGGTGAATTAGCCCCCGTTATCGAAAAATACATTTAGTTATAACAATCAAACCAGCCGATTCCCCCGGCTGGTTTTTTTGTGCATGCGATTTACACCAGCCCTTTGATGGCCGCGTGTGCAGCAAGAAAAGTAACGCGCCTGTCCTGTCTCTATAGCTCAGAAATTGACGCGCCTGTCCTGTCAAGCAAGGTACGAAATAGTTGCGCCTGTCCCGTTAGCTGAAACGGTTATAGGTTGAGCAGAAGGAAGCTCAATGACGTGCCTGTCCTTACAAGAAAAGTCGATCTGGGGTAAAATCTGGGCCAGTTTTTAATTAGATATTCAGTAGTTAAGTAAGTCATGGCGCAATTTACCGCAGAGCAGAACTCGATCATCAAACATCGCGAAGGGAACGCGTTGTGCCTTGCTGGTGCCGGGACAGGCAAGACCACCACTTTGGTTGGCGTGTATCAGGCACAAACCCGTTTGGTGCCTGAGCAGAGCATTCAGGTGTTGATGTTTAACAAAACCATTTGTGAGGACTTTCGTCGTAAGTTGGTTGATAAGGGTTATAGCCCGCAGCGGACGGTGAAAACCTACCATGGATTTTGTCAGGAACTGCTTACCCGGCAAGGGTTGGGCTCGCGCTTGGTGTTTGATCCTACTCGCCAAACTCATCTTATTCGTTCTACGCTACAAAACATGGCGCGCGACTGCCGCCTTCCCGTCACTAAGCGTTTGATGAAAAAGCCGAAAACGGTTTCGGTTCTGGAAAGCTTTATTAGCCTTGTTAAAGCTCTTGGTTTAGGTGAGGAGGAGGTATTTGCGGCGCAAAACTTCAGTGAAGAGTATCTGTTTTTGCTCGATGCATTTAAAATTGTTGAGCGAGAGCGGCAAAAAGCCGGGTTGCTCTTTTTCGATGATTGGCTGGTGGAGTCGGTGGCGTTACTGGACGAAGATGAAGCCCTTAAAGCTCAGGTGCATCAGTCTGTTCAATTGGTAATCGTCGATGAATTTCAAGATACCAACCCAGTGCAGTTAGAGCTGCTAAAGCTTATTCTTGGCCCGAATGCCCGCATTATAGCGGTCGGGGACATAAACCAATGTATCTATAAATGGCGGGGCAGCGAGCCTTCTATCATGCTGCGTTTTGCGCGCGAGTTTGCCCCTTGTCAGACTTATAAGCTCAGTCATACTTTTCGTTTTGGCCATACTCTCGCGATTGCGGCCGATCATCTCATCAGCCACAACCAAGAGCGGTTTAAAGACTTTTGTACCGTGCCTGCAGAAGGGGTCGAGGATACCCATATCGAGTTAGTGACGAGCGCGACTACTGCAGCCAACGTAGTGAAAGCGATTAAGTCGCAACTAGATGATGGCACTGAGCATAGCGAAATCGCGGTTTTGGTACGGCGCTGGTCACAAGCGATGCTGATAGAGCTGGCCTTTATCAAAGCCAATATCCGCTATATTGCGCCAGAGGGAAGTACACTGGCGCGAAGCCGTGAAGTAAAACTGCTGATCCAGTTAATGACGTTAGTGCTTCAATGGCATCAGCAAGGCAAAGCGAACGAGTTCATTTTACAAGAGCTGTTTAGCTACCCGCATTGCTACCTTCGTGGTGAGATCTTAAAGCCGCTGTGCAAAACATTGTCTGGCCTTCATCCTGATAAATGGTCAGAAGAGATAGACAAGATTTCCATGGCGTTTAAAGGCAAAGATCAAAACTTTGATACCGCCATAGAGCGGGTGAATTTGCTGCGAAATTTATTTAAGAAGGGGTTAACAGCAAGGCAGGTGTTTGACGATTACCGCAGTGGTTCAGACTTAGACTATTGGTTAAGAAAGTCTGAAGCGACCGAGGGTGATGTTGAGGAGAGTGTTGATAAGCTAAATGCCTTATCGGCAGTGCTCAAAGGGCTCAATTATAGCTGTGAAGAGGCGAAAGCATTTTTCGAAAGTACCCAGCAAAGGGCGCAGCAAAGCCGCGGTCAGGTCGATGGCATTCGCTTAACCACTATTTTTCGCGCTAAAGGGTGTGAATACGATTTTGTCCATCTGCCGTTTTGGGATAGGGGCGTTTTTCCGACCGAAGCGAAGTTTGAAACTGGCCTAGCCCCAGACTTAGAAGAAGAGCGCCGCGTGGCGTATGTGGCTATCACCCGGGCGAAGGAAAAAGCGTCTATTTATGCCCAAGAGGCCGGGAGCAGTTTCGTCGAACAGGCTAAAATGCCGTTAGCAAATGAGTTTGGTCCGAGGCTTTATGTTGAAGGCGCCTTGCCTTACTTTCAAACCGAACCGATGGAAACCTATTTGACGGCGTTAGACAGGCTTGATGATTGCGCGCCAAAACCTAAGCCAACAGCCAAACCGAAGCAGAAACAGCGTAAACGCCGTTCAATCGATGTAGATCACGGTTTTGATGTTGGCGACAGAGTGCGCCACATTCAGGGCTATAGTGGCGAAGTAACAGAGATCTCGGGGCCAACCTTCAGCGTGCGTTTCGATTCAGGTAAATCACATCAATATCAAGCCAGCTTGTTTGATAAGTATTTCTCACTGATTGGCTAGTTTGACTGTTCTCTTGATTGTTTAAAGCGTTGTTCTCGCCGATCTAGCACTTTGCCCACTCCAAACCAGATAAGGCTCGTGAGTATAATGCTCGCGTAGCCATCGATGGCGTAATGCCAGGCCAGATGCACAGATCCTATCAAGATGATCAACATATAAAGCCAACTAAACAGCGCGACGATTTTATTCACATGGTTAGCGGTGAGCGCGATTAATACCGTGACAGACAGATGCATGCTCGGCATCGCTGAGATCCCACTGCCTAACGGACTGGTATCGTGAAGGTAGTTTTGCCATAGAATCGACTGCATCTTTAATGCCCACAGGCTCAACCAACTTTCATTGTTGGTTAGCCATTGTTGTTGCTGTTCTAGTCTCTGCATTAATGGCTGAAATTCTGAGGAGTTATCAAACATATTTTGATAAAAGGCCGGCCCAACCGATGACAGTAAGCAGGCAAGAAGGCAGCCAATGAAGATCCAACAAATACAAAAGCTGATGATGGCTTGCTCGCGCGCCCTCGGCTGCTTTAACATCAGCATAATCGCGATCAAATATCCCCACATAACAAAAAACCAAAGGTTATACATAAGGTTAATAATCCCACTAGCATAAGGGTGGGAGAAAACAGCATGGGTGAACTCCCACGGCTGATAGCCAAAATGCAGCCAATACTCTATGTCAACCAGCGCAGGATCTAAGTAGTAGGGAATAAGGTGAGGGATCATGTGTTTGAACGAGGTGTAGCAAGAAAACACCGTGGAAAGCGCTAACGCAAGTAGGGCAAAATTGATGACCTCAGGCCAATTGAGACACAGCTGCTTTGCCTTATTAAAATAGGCCTTTAGTGGACGTTTTTCTAACCGAATAAGCAAAAAAAGGTAGTAGCCAACGGCATACAGCAGCGCGGTGAGTACTAAAAAGCGTGAAAACAGCGGCAAATACATATCGAGCTTAAAATAAACGTTCATTCCCAATGCGTTCGCGACGGCTTTGAAGCTAATAACAATGATAAAAACCATGACATAGAGATGCCTGTCCCGATAAAAAACCGTTTGAAGAGGGGCTAGAAAAGGGAGCACAACAGATTGCTTCAAGTCGTCTATTCTCATGTATTTCCTTGAAAGTTGCGTCTATCTTGTAAGTTTAGTGTGATTTTCTGGATTAGGCTGAACTTATCAAAACTATTTAATTTGCGGTGATTTAGGTGCAAAATGGTGTGAGCATATTGCGCTATCTTGAGTGGGAGAATACGCATGAAAAAGTGGCTGGTTGGAGGGCTGATTTCTCTATTAGTGCTTGGGTGTGCTAGCGTTAAAAACGATCAAACTAACCTAGAGATGGGTGATGAATTAGTTGTGCTTGCCCATGGCCTCGCGCGAAGCAGTTTTGCGATGCGAGACTTCGCTTTGCAGTTGGAGCAAGCGGGCTACCATGTTTGTGTGATGGACTATTCTACCGTTGGCCAGTCGGTTGACTCGGTATTGGCTTTAACCAAGCAACAGATAGACAGCTGCGTTGATAACACCAATCGCATCCATTTTATTGGTCACTCCCTTGGTGGCTTGGTGATCCGAGCGTACTTACAAAGTGAACCGGAGATTGCGAACTCGACGCGCTTTGGTGAAGTGGTTTTAATGGGCACGCCGAATTTAGGCAGTGAAGTGGCGGATCACTTTAAAAATCATATGTTGATGCAATGGGCCGGTGAAACCAGCCAGTCCCTTATGACTGGCGAGAACACTTTAGGCGCGCAATTAACCACGCCGGATTATAGGGTGGGCATTATCGCGGGAACCAATACCAATAGCGCAACCAAGGCGTTATTCGACGGCCCAAATGACGGCTTGGTTTCCGTCGCGTCTGCCAAACTTGCCAACATGAAAGATTTTATTGAGTTAGACGTCAGTCATTCTAGAATGCGCTCAGATAGCGAGGTTGCAAACCAAGCGATTCATTTTTTAAAAACGGGACGTTTTGCCCACCAATAATTGGCGGAACAGGCACGTTCAAATTAGGTAGTTTTCCTAAAACAACCTAACGGGACAGGCATCTATATTAGCTTGGTATATAAGCTAATTTTGCCTGGGTTTACTAAAACTTAGCGTCAACCTTAAACTTCATTCGCTCTTTGCTATAAGGATGATCGAACGCAAGTGATTCTGCGTGCAAGTGCAATCGGTCGGCCTTGGTGCCATAGAGATCATCGCCGACGATTGGCATGTTCAGCCCAAGCATATGAGCGCAATGAACGCGTAGTTGGTGGGTGCGGCCAGTTTTTGGGTAGAGATACACCTTGCTGCGGCCTTGCTTGCATTCAATTAGCTCCCACTTTGTTTCTGCTGGTTTGCCGTGTTGGTTGCATACCATTTGTCTTGGTCTATCATCCAGATCGCCGCGTAGTGGTAAGGTGATATAGCCGCTGTCTTGATCAAGTTTTCCTTCAACTAATGCAACGTAACGTTTCTCTACAGTGCGGGTAATAAATTGTTTTTGCAGGCTTTTATTGGCGCGCTTAGTTAACGCAAACACCAGTATTCCTGAGGTGGACATGTCTAATCGGTGGATAACCAGTGGCCCTTCAGCGTCCTTGAATTGTTGCTGGAGACGGTAGTAGACGGAATCTTGGATAGTTTTCCCCGGTACAGAAAGAAATTCAGCGGGTTTGTTTACTACCACAATCGCTTCATCTTGGTAGAGAATATCAATTTCTTTGCCTTCAGCTGGGTTCTTCAATAAAGGGTTATCGTCAAGCTCAATCTCTTCTAGCATATGGCCTAAAATAGGCTGACATTTACTCTGGCATGAAGGGTAGTATTTTTTATGTTTACGTACCTCGGACTTAGGCGATATCCCCCACCAGAACTCAGCCATACAAATCGGTTTTAGGGCGTGTTTAAAGGCAAAGTGCAACAGTTTTGGTGCTGCGCATTCGCCGGCACCAGCGGGTGGCGTTGGCGTGTTTGTATCTTTGAAGATTTCTAGCAATGATTTCTCTTCGCCTTGGATATTGAGAAATCGATATTGAGCGAATAGTTTATTCTGCAATGCATTAGAGAGCGCTGCTCGCTTTGATTTCAAATCAGAAAGGGCTTGAGTCAGTGCGTCGAGTTGCTGCTGAACGGTTTCAATACGCCCTTGCCAATGGTGTTTGAGGTGTTTTTGTTGATTTTTCTCAGCAACACTTTGTTTACCAAGTTGCGCTTTTAGTTCATTAAGCGCTTGTTCATTGAGGGTTTGCTCTGCATCAGCCCTTTTCTGCTTTCGCTTTGCGCGTGACTCAATCATAGTCTGGCGTAGGGCTTCTAGTTCGACTTCTGCTTGCTGATTAAGCGCATCACGCTCTGATGTCAGTAATGTGATTTGGTGATTTTTTTGCGCCGCAGAAACCTGAGTATTTATTGCGGTGATTTCAGCCAGTTCATCACGAAAAAAGCTGTCTTGAGCTAGCATATCGAATACTGGCGGTACGAAGCCGGGTAGGAGATTCTGATCGGCGATTTTTCCCGAGAATGCACTTAAATAACCCAGCTCACCTTGCATGTTTTCTACCACTAATACGCCGAACATTTTGCCAGTCGCAGCTTGGCTCGTGCCGTCGACGCCAAAATCGTGCTGCCAGTCTGTTTGGGTTTGTAAATGATCTTGCAGCTGAGCTGCCGCGAGTTCGCACAATGGGTGCGCCTGATAGTAAAAAGGAAAGGTAAAGCGCTTTGGTAGAGCAATGTGTGTGGTTGTTGTTTCAAATGGAATAAAGCATTGCTCTGGAGTTGGCATAGTTGTCTATTGGTCTTGGCTAGTGGAGCGAGGATTTTACTTGTTTGCGTTTAAAATGCTAGCGTTTGTGCTGACATGGCGGTGAAATGAATAACTGCAGGCGCCATAAGTTAGAAAGGACAGGCACGTGTACCTTAACGTGCCTGCCCTGATAAGATGTATCACTATGTTTTTGATTAATAGATACTTTCCAGGGCGCGCGATAGCCAGTTTACCGCTGGGCCTTTTAAAGTATCGAGTTGAGTCACTCGATCGACTGGGACTTGCCAAGTCTTAACATCAAATTGCACGGGTAGTCGAACTAACGTGCCTAAATCGACGCCAATTTGTGCAATATGTGCGGGAAGATATGACCATCCAATTTCGGCCTCAACCATTTTCCTCATAGCAACAAAGTCGTTCGACTCATAGATCACCGGCGATAACAGCGGCATGTAATCTAGCATATAGCTGTTTTGCGATTTACCTACAATCTGCGGATACCTTGCGAGATCGGAGCGAGCGACTTCGTTGATCGCGCTTAACGGATGGGATTTATGAGCTACGGTATAGAAGGCCACTTGCCCAATAAAGCCTTGTTCAGTGCCGACATGCATGGCGTTGTTAATAAGCATCAACCCAATGTCTGCCTGTTTATTTTTCACTAAATCAGGGACTTGGTTGCTAGGTGCGGTATTGAGAATGAGTTTGGTAGCGGGGTATCGTGTGCTGAACTGGGCAAGAACCTTAAACAGTTTCGGAACGAGCAGGGCAGGATCGGCACACAAAGTCAGCTCAGACTCGTTTCCCTGCGCCATATTTATCGCGGCCTGCTCCATTTCCTGAGCTTGAATTAACACTGCTCGGGCGTACTCTAGCATCCTTTGGCCAGATTCGGTTAAAACGGGTGAGCGTGCGCTGCGGTCAAATAACGTTTGGTTTAGATCGATTTCTAGGTTTGCGATAGCCTGGCTCACGACCGACTGCGCCTTCCCAAGCTTTCTTGCTGCGGCGGAAAAAGAACCTTGTTCCGCACAGGTAATGAATGTATGCAACTGGCCAATATTTAACATATCTGTTTTACCGATAGTATCTAACTTTTAACTGAGTTAATTGTAGATAGAATGGCGGCATATATCTAGAGAGGTGTGACGTTATGTCGAATAAAGAACGTGTTTTGCACAGTGTGCTGTTTGAGTTGTTTGCAATTTTGCTCCTGATCCCCTTAGGTGGCCTAGTTGGTGGGATTGATTCGCATACCATGACCGGAGTGGCGATATTTATGAGCCTGATAGCGATGAGTTGGAACTACATGTACAACTTATTGTTTGATAAAGTTTTTGGCGCAGATCGTTCTAAACGAAGTGGATTAATGCGCGTTGGGCATGGGGTATGTTTTGAGGGGGGATTAATGGTGTTGACCTTACCGCTATTGATGATGTTCCTACAACGCAGTTTTATGGATGTGCTAATGCTAGAGCTGACGATGATCCTGTTTTTCTTGTTCTATGCGATTGCATATAACTGGAGCTATGACACGGTTAGAAGCCAAGTTTTCAAGCTGAAATCAGCTTAAACCAGAGAGAGGTAGCGCGACTGTTGCGCTACCTCATATCAATTATTTTTCCGCTGCAACAACAGAAATTTCAACCAATAGTGCATCGCGAGCCATGCTTGCTTCAACACATGCGCGAGCTGGAGCGTGACCTTCTGGCACCCATGCGTCCCATACTGCGTTCATTTCAGCAAAATCTTTCATATCTTTGATGTAGATAGTCGCAGAAAGCATGTGTTCTTTGTCACTGCCAGCTTGCTCAAGTAGTGTTTCTACTTTGTCTAGCATAGTTTGAGTCTGCTCCGTGATGCCTTGAGTTGCATCTGCACAAACTTGGCCACATAGGTAGATAGTACCGTTGTGTTTAACGATACGGCTCATGCGTTGCTTGGTTTCCATTCTTTGGATCATGATATTCTCATTGATTGTATTGGATTACAGGGACAGTCAGTTTATAAGAACTGACAAATCATTCAATATCTAATCAAAAATATTTGCAAATAATTACGAGCCTACGACATTTTTTGCAAAAAATTTGTATCTATTTGTCTAGTCAGGAAAAGATAATCCGCTGTTACGCAGTTTTCCGGCTTTCAAACGTGCGTTGACTAAACTTTGTTCACCGCCAATTTGTAGGGTTCTGGGGCGTTCGAGATCTTTACAAGCTGAAAGCCAGTTTGAAGGTGGGATATTGGTCTTGATGAGAATAGAAGGTGTCGCTTTGTTCTCTACGTTCGGCTTTTGGGTTGGCTTTATGTTTCGCGCCGTCCAATCAAGGCTTTCAAGGTAGTCATTGAAAGAAAATGGCACGATATCGGAGTTGAATGTCGCTAGGAAACTTGATTGTTGAAATAGCTCAGCGTTTAAACGCTGTTTTATTGATGTGAACTCACTGTTTTGAGGGGTAGTGCAGATCCCAGCTCTTACTGGATTGAGATCGGTGTATGCCATGGCTGACAACAAGCCTTTTTCATCAAGCAAAGCTTGGCTTTTAAATCGGCCTTCCCAAAAGTGACCAGTACACTCATCTTCCTGATTCGCGCGTTGAGCGATATCTAGGTTGATTTCCTTCATAAACCAACTTAAATCAAAAAGCCTGTTTCGCCATTTGTGGATGCGTTTTTTGGCCGCAATGATCTTTGCCTTAGAGTTACGCTTGGTACTTATATAGTTCTGAACGATCTTTGGCAGTTTATGTAATCTATTCCAGCGATTAACAACTTCAATATCAGTTAGTTGTAGTGCTAAGTCGCGATTGATATGAACTACTAAATGGTAGTGATTAGACATGATCGCGAAAGCACAAACGTTCACACAATAAACTTCAGCAACCTGCTGGATTCGAGCCAATATCCATTCACGTCGATGGGCGTAGTTTTGTTGCGTGAGTTGATCGTATCCACACAGATAGCCTCTTCTTACACACCGAGAAACGCAGTGGTAATAGGGGGTTGTATCTAAGCAAACTTGTTCTTTACGTGGTTTAGTCATGATGATTACTCCCATTTGATTGCTGTGATTATATACAGTGCTGGGTGTAATTACATGTCGTCTTGGTGTTTTTTTGAGCGCGGTGAGATTTACGTGAAACTGATGAAACTAATGATTTCATCTCGCGCAGTCAGAGATTCAAGCGGGACAGGCGCGTTAACGGTTTAGTTAGATCATTAGGAAAGTAAGAGTAGAAAAGAGATGCCTGTCCCTTTAAATTTGCTTGTTTTCTCGGTACATATGACGTGCCTGTCCCGATAAAAAGTTTGGCTTAGCAAGAGGCTTATTCACAGTGTCCGCCAAACCAAAGGTACTATCTAGCCCCAACAAACCGAGACTAGATAGTCATCAATCACCTTAGGCCCACAACACCATTGCTAGGATGGTAAGGGTGCCAATACAAACTAAATTCAGCAGCACGCCAACTCGCATCATTTCTTGCTGTTTTATGTAGCCAGAGGCATAAACAATCGCATTGGGTGGTGTCGCAACAGGGAGCATGAAGGCACACGAAGCTGCCACGGCAATTAATACAGAGAGCAAGACTGGCGACATGCCAAAGGCTTCTGATACGGCCGCAAAAACTGGCACTAATAGCGCGGCGCTGGCGGTGTTACTTGCAAATTCGGTTAAGAAGACCACAAACCCAGCCACGATCAAGATAATAAAGAACAGCCCAAAGTGCGAAATGGCTTCACTGAGTTGGGTTGCAAGGAACAAACTCGCGCCTGTCGCTTTTAAAACGTTACTTAAACAGATACCACCGCCAAAAAGCAATAATACGCCCCAATCTGCTGTTTTCTCGACATCTTTCCAGTGAACGACTCGCGCGAAGTTAACCAGTACAATCGCCAGCAGCGCGACTAATGTGTCGAATTTGGCGAACCCACCTAGCATGGCGTTAATAGGTTTGCTGAATATCCAAAGGCAAACAGTGAGGAGGAAAATAGCGAGGGTAACGACTTTACCTTTATCCCAGTTGACTGGCTCGTAATTGATCTCAAAGTGGCCTTTTAAGTCGGGCTTGAGAACAAAGTAAAGCAATGCAATGGCAGTAGGCAGCAGGACTAAACTGGCAGGCACGCCAAATGCCATCCATTCAGTAAAAGTGAGTCCAACTTCAGCTGCTGCGATAGCATTAGGGGGGCTGCCAACAATCGTCGCAATACCGCCGATACTCGCACTATAAGCGATGCCGAGCAGTACGAACACATAGGTTTTATGGCCACTTTCTTCGTTTACCTTGCTCAAAATCCCAAGCACCAGCGGTAGCATCATGGCGGTCGTAGCGGTATTGCTTATCCACATCGACAAGCCCGCGGTAGCACCAAAAAGCATAAACACCGCGACGCTCATTTTACCTTTCGCCATGATGAGGACTTTATCGGCGATGACTTTATCGAGCTTTTGTCTTCTCATTGCAGCCGCTAACGCAAAGCCGCCAAGAAACAAGAAGATAGTGGAGTTAGCGAAATTGTTAAGTGCTGTCTGTGTATCAAAAACATCTAATCCAACCGCCATAATCGGGACCAATAAAGCGGTGACGGTGACATGGAGTGCTTCTGTGAGCCAAAGTACAGCGATAAAAGCGAGAATACTCAACCCTAGTACAACTTTTGGGTCATAGGGCAGTGAATTGTAAAGGGTCAAAAATAGCGCAATATCACACAGGATTATGATGCTGTTGCGGTTAAAAAACCACTCAGTGGTATTTGAGGGCAAAGGGACATTATCGTTTTTATTCATGCTTAAGGCTTCCTTGAGAAAGTCACTGTGACAACAATATGGTTACATACTCATATACAAAAGCACAAAAAACTTAGCCAGGTTGTTAACTACTTCAAAAGAGGAGATTTTTTAACAATTATTGAGCAGTTTTTTGACTTCGGTTGTGCTAGTTCGCAGAAAAACCTTGAAAGGACAGGCACGTTTTAAAACTGCTGTTGAGATTTTTAAAATATTAGCGTGATGATGGGACAGGCGCGTTCAAAAACGCCGTTAGGCGAGCTAAAGATAACATGCCTGTCCTGTTAAAAATGTTTAAAGATTTTGTTTGGTTAGACGTGCCTGTCCCGTAACCAAGTGCCTGCTGTGGTAGGCTTTCCAAGTCAATCTAGCGCCCCAAATGGCAGTAATGCTCAATATGTTCAATCAGGCTCTCGACTTTCTGGCTCAGTACACCTTGCGGGACATACAGGCCCACGTTGCCCACTTTCTCATTGTTAACAGCCAGACAATGTAGGCCTCTGCCTTCAAGGTAGCTTTGTAGCCGGTCAGTATAAGGCATGACCGCTTGAGTCATGTCGAGCATATCAATACTGGCAGAGAGGGAGTCAACGTCATATACGATTTGGTTACTTGGTTGGGTGAGTTGGCTTTGCGTATAAGGTTTGTCGATAAGCATTGAGCCATGGCGGATGTGATCGGGGGTGGCCCTCAGTAGAGGGAACTCTTCTAGGTGTTCAAGTGGATGCTCTTGATAACATAGAGGATGATCGGAGTGAACGTAATACGCTTCACATTCCTGAATGAGGGGAATAAAGCGTACTTTGACATCGTCAGACAAGTGTAAGACTTCATGGCCGACAAAAAGGTCTAGCTCTCCTCGAATAAGGTGATGCATCAAGGAAAGGTGGTTGCCAAACTCTAAATGGAATGAGCTTGAAGGAGCGGTTAATTGGTAAGCTTTCACCGCATGTTTAACAAAGTCTTCCCACCAGGCTTCGCCTGTTCCTATCTTCACGCGGCCAAATTGTTTGAGTGAAAGTTCGTTAAGTTGGTGGACGAGTTTGAGGTGCCTGTCCTGTTGATCGCGGGCGTGGGTGAGGAACAGATGACCATATTCAGTCAGCTCGACTCCCTTAGATCGTCGTTCAAACAGGGTTACGCCAAGTTCCGATTCAAGCTTCTTTATTGCTGCAGTCAATGAAGGCTGACTAAGCTTAAGAGACTCGGCGGCACGCTTAATAGAACCATGATGAGCGACGTGAAGAAAATAGCGATAGTTCTTGTGCATAACGATTCTCGGCAACGGAAAAAAATAGTGTGATATAAGTTGGATTACCAACCAAGAATTATCCAAATTGCTATATCAATAGTTTGAATACCGTCACTGCGCTGGTGGTTGGTATTAATAAAATCTATACCAAGGCAGGCTGAGGCTATTTTTTCTCATCGAATGAAAGCCCTAAAATAGGGGCCTCATTTAGCAACAAGTTGGCACGTATGAAAAAGCAATGGTGGCATGATGCGGTGGTTTATCAGATCTATCCGCGCAGTTTTTGTGATTCGAATGGCGATGGTATTGGCGATATTCCTGGGATCATCAGTAAATTAGACTACCTGCAAAACCTAGGGGTGAATGTACTTTGGCTGTCGCCTGTTTATCAGTCACCCATGGATGATAACGGTTACGATATTTCAGACTATCAAGCCATCGCTAGTGAGTTTGGCTCGTTAGAAGACATGCAAAACTTAATAGGACAGGCGCGTCAGCGAGACATGAAAATCGTCATGGATCTGGTGGTCAACCACACCTCTGACGAGCACCAATGGTTCAAGCAGTCGCGCTTAAGCAAAGATTCCCCTTATCGAGACTTTTATATTTGGCGTGATGCGAAAGAAGATGGCTCGCCGCCTGATGAGCAGGGGTCGATTTTTGGCGGCTCGGCATGGCAGTGGGATGAGCAGACTGAGCAATACTATTTCCACATGTTTTCCCGCCGTCAGCCAGATTTAAACTGGGAAAACCCATTAGTTGCCGAGCGCGTTCACGAGATGATGAATTGGTGGATAGAGCAAGGCATTGGTGGTTTCCGTCTAGACGTCATCGACCTTATCGGCAAGGAAATAGACAAAGGTATTACTGGCAACGGCCCTCGGCTTCATCCGTTGCTTCAGCAAATGAACAAAGCAACCTTCGGGGATAAAGATCTTCTGACGGTCGGTGAAACATGGGGCGCGACCCCAGAGATCGCCAAACTGTATAGCCACCCAGAGCGCAATGAGCTTTCAATGGTGTTTCAGTTCGAACATATAACCCTAACGTGGCAACACGGGGACAAATGGCAGCCGCAGCCCCTTAACCTGAACGAACTCAAAGAGGTGTTGATCAAATGGCAACTAGAGCTGGCAAACGATGGTTGGAACTCGCTGTTTTGGAACAATCATGATTTGCCACGAGTGGTTTCTAAGTATGGCTGTGAAGGGCAATATCGGGTCGAATCGGCCAAAATGCTCGCGACGGCTTTGCACCTGTTAAAAGGTACGCCTTACATTTATCAGGGCGAAGAAATTGGCATGACCAACGTGAAATTCGACACGTTAGACGCCTATCGCGATATCGAAACCCTCAATTTCTACCAAGTGAAAACTGAAGCGGGGGTCAGTCATCAAGCGATGATGGCCGCGATCCATGAAAACAGTCGTGATAATGCCAGAACGCCAATGCAGTGGAACAGTGAGCCACAAGCGGGTTTTAGCCAGTCGACGCCTTGGATTGCGGTAAACCCTAATTATCTAGAAATAAACGCCGCGCAAGCGATAGACGATCCAAACTCAATCTATTATCACTACCAAGCGCTCATCGACCTGCGAAAGCAGCACCCTGTGATCGTGTATGGCGACTTTACCCCTTTATATCGGGATAACGACCAAGTGTTTGCTTATCTGCGTCAGGATGATAATGAAAGCCTATTGGTGGTCAATAACTTCACCGCGAACGAATTGGTGTTAGCTCTGCCGGCAGAGCTAAGTGACCAAGCTGTTGATTGCTTACTGTGCAACTACCATTCGCATGATCATCTGGCCAATGATTTGCATCTAAAACCTTATGAGTCTTTGGTTTTTAAATTAAACCAATAGCTTGAACTAAAAAAGCCCTGAGATATCGGTATCTCAGGGCTATTTTTTGTCTTTATCGTCCTCTGCCATCCACCATAATCAAAATGGTTTTGGTCAAAATACCCAAATCCGTCACCAGCCAACTCGCAACAGAATTAAGCGAAAGTGCGTAGCTATGATCAAAGCCTACTTTTCGGCGAACGTCATCAATGCAGGTGTCGTAGCCTTGGTTTACTTGAGCAAGACCAGTAATGCCCGGCAGTACCCCATAGGTACGGTCTGCGAAATAAGGAATGGCGTTTTCCAGTTTGCTGTAAAAGGTTGGTCTTTCTGGGCGAGGGCCAATTAACGACATCTCGCCGCGCAGCACATTAAACAGTTGCGGCAGTTCATCTAGGCGTGTTTTACGTAAGAAGCGTCCTACCGGCGTGATCCTAGGGTCATTTTCTGTCGCCCATACCGCGCCAGAGCGGGTTTCGGCATCTTGGAACATAGTACGAAACTTAATGATTTCGAAAAACTCCATTTTCTCGGGGGTCGATTTACCCACACGTAATTGGCGATAGAACACCGGCCCTTTAGAAGTAAACGCAATTGCAGCGCCAATAATGGGAAAAATCGGCAGTAACAGCATCAGCCCAATGGTCGCACCGATAAGGTCAAAACTGCGTTTAGCAAAAGTTATGGTTTTATGAGAAGAAATATAACGTTTCATAGTATGTCCTTAACGATTAACTCGTGTCCAATGGCCTGACTCCAAGCCGATAAGGTAGCGCAGGCCACCAACAAAGTTGGCGAAGTGGCCAATGATTAGGTAACTCAGCCACTGGCAGAGCTTATGACAAAACAGATTAGGCAATAAATAGCCAAGTAGCCCGATGCTGTAGGCGGTGAGCTGTAAAATTAGTAGCCCCAAAAACAGAGGGTTTGCTGCCAAAATAGCGGAACTCACTAAGCAAATGATCATCAAGTAAGGGCTGATGAGGCGTAACCCTTTGCCTGAAAAGAAAGCAAACGCAATGCCTTTAAATTTTGGGTTAAACAGGCTAACTAATTGAATTGCTTGCTGCATATTGCCCGCAGAGATCCGCAGGCGGCGCTTAAAGTCCGATGCCTGTCCCGTTGGTTCAAGCTCAAGCGCCACCATGTTCGTCTCGTAGGCGGCATGATAGCCTTGCTCTACAATCTTCATTGGTAAGATGAAATCATCGTTGATGGTATTGGCGTTGAGTGGGGTGAAAAGGTGAGTACGAAACAAGAACAACGCCCCGTGGGAACCTAGTGATGAGCCGAGTGTAGTTTCGTCTTGTTTTAGCTGGTTTTGGTAGCGCCAATACTGGCTTTCACCTTCATTCTGGTTATCAAATAACTGATAAGTGGCATTGACGACCCCTGTTTTTGGGTTGCGGAAGTGTTCGTTAGCGATGATCAAAGCATCGATGGAGATTAAGGCCGAAACGTCGCTCATTGCGGTGATGTCGCTATCTACCGTGAGCATCTCGTGATTAATAAGAGCAACTTTGCCACGGTTGGTTGGGTACGCTTTTACTTCGATATGCGTATCAGAACAGATGGCTTCTTGTAGTGTTAATTGTGCTTGCTCGACGGTATTGTCGCTACATCCATCGCAGGCGATCACAACTTTAAGCCGATCGCGCGGGTAGTCGAGTGACGCAAGGTTGCGGATTTTATCGGCTATCCATTTCTCTTCGTTAAAAGCGGGAACAATTATCGTGATGCTCGGACGGATCCTATCAACTCGATTGCTTCGATAGCCGCGAAGACTTTGCTGCACTTGCTTAAGAGGGTGCGTTTTTGAATACCACTTGAGTAAGATAGGGTAACCCACGTGATGGTAAACCACTAAGAAACCGCATATTAAACAAATACTAATAAGAGTCCAATCGATCATGCTGTCACTCCTTTCGATAGGTCTTGGTACGCTTTGGCCATCTGGCCAACTTCGTTATGTTTTAAAACAAAATCACGTGGCGTAAAGATGGCTGGGCATTCCAGCATTTTGAGTAAGGTGACTGCCATATTGATGGGGTTGTTAGCACTGATAAGCTTGCCAGACGTCGGACAAAGCGTTTCTTCCGCCGCTCCAACTTGAGTGACGGCGGTCGGAATATTGCAGGCTTGCGCTTCAAGCGGGGAAAGTGGAAACCCTTCACAGCGAGAAGGTAAACAAAACAGATCGAGCGCCTGATAAAAGCGTGGCATATTTTCGACTAAACCCAGAAATATCACCCGATTTGAAACGCCAAGCCGATGCGCAAGAGACTGCAATTCGACTTTTTGGCTTCCGTCTCCAGCAATCGCCACCACAACGTGAGGGGGAAGAAAGCGCAGAGCGGTTATCAGCACATCGTGTCCTTTGACTTTTTCAAGTCGCCCGGCGCTGCCGATAATAGTGGCCTGCTGAGGCAGGTTGCACGCTTCTCGCGCTTGGTATTGGTTATTCGGATGAAACTTTCGACAATCAATGCCATTTTTAATGGTTACGGTCTTGGGGTAATTAAAGCAGCTATCTAACATGGTTTTTACCCGAGCCGCATCGGCAACCAGTGTAGGTTTGGCTATTTTTAGCGCGAGGTTTTGAATGCGAACGCGTTTGCGATTTTGTAGGTGCCAAACATCGTGCTCGGTATGAATGCGCACCGGCACCTTAGCCGCCGCTGCTGCAATGGAGCCATACAGTAGTGGACCAATATGGTGGGTATGAACCACATCAGGCTTAATTAGCGAAAACGTTTTTACAAGCTTTACCAGCACGCTTAGCTGTACGCCGGGCGCTTTGTTAAGGAAAATGAGCTGTTTTGCGTAGGGCTCTAAGCGTGGCCATTCACTCAGCGCGAGGGGTTTAACCCCTTCTAGACTGATGATAATGACTTGATCGAGAGGGTGAGCATGAGTGAGAAGATCAAGAGTTAAGTTTTCTAGGCCACCCGGCGCCATGCGCTGCACGACATGGACAATTTTCTTTCCCAGTTGAAGAGAGGTATTTAGGGTCATGACATTCTTCCTTAAATGAGTATTGTTTTAATTGATGCTCTATTACTGAAGTACTGCATGGTTTGTGCCAATTATTTTCTGGCGTATTTTCAATGGCTTACGGGGTGTTATTGACGCTTCTAAGCAAATTCCTTATTTGAGAATCGTTTTGAATAGCAAGGCTAAGATATACGTGGCAGTGAAGTGAGAACGGGCGCGTTCGTTAATAACTCTAAGTCGTGACGCAATCGAACGGTGGTATCAAATAGCTCCAGCAATATCGCCAGTCCTGCACCTAAGAAAATCCCCGCAACAAAACCGGCAATAACAAAGACCACGGTTGGGAAGTTAGATGGCGTACTTGGGGTGAAGGGAAGGTCGATGATTTTTACCCGTTTACTTTGTTCAAATACCCCAAGAGAACCAGTCAACTGAGCCATTTCATAGCGCTCCATTAATTCATCATAAAGCTGTCTTTTAATATTGACGTTACGTTGTAGGCGAAAGAGTTCTTTCGAGTTATCTCCGAAGCGATTGGCTCTCTCTTCCATCTCATCGATCATGCGTTTAAGGCTTTTGGTTTCTTCTTTTAAAGACTCATAGCGGCTCCGTTCAGTCTGCAGGCTGTGTAACTGGGTGACCAATAAAGGCTGAACTTTCTGTAGCTCTTGGCTATTGGTTGAGCTTGCAATATCCCACAACTGCTCGGTGTTCAGGCTTGGTTGCTTGAGTTGCAACAGTGCCTCGCGCTCGAGCTCGAGCCGGCTTAGTTCGCGCTTTTTCGCTTGAACCGCACTGTGATTGTCGGTGTACTTGGCACGCAACAAGGTTAAGTCACTGCGGATATTGATGATCTGTTCTTCAATGCGCCCAACAACTGGGTTGGTTTTAGACAACTGCTGATCAAGGCTACCTAAGCTTTTCTCTACCCCAGAAAGCTCGGCTTGTTTTTCGGCTAGGCTCTGCTTTAAGGCCGCGAGGCGGTTGAGGCTCTGGCTTTGCATCTCGGGTGTGACAGAGGCATTTAGGTTTTTGTACTCGGCCAGAGCTTCTTCTGCACTATCGAGTTCACGGGCACGCTTTTTAATATGAATAGTTAAAAACTCACTGGAATCTTTAATCGATGAGCGCTCTGGTGCGAGCAACTGGTCAATAAAGTGGTTACTGACCGATTCAAGCAGCGCCTTCATCCCCTCTGGGTGCTGCGCTTTGTGTTTGATTTGTAGAAGATCTTTGCCAAGCTGAGATACCGTCAAGCTCGCAGAAAGTTTTTGAATAATGCGTTCGATTTCTTTCGCGGTCATATCGTCATTAATTAAATTGAGTTCACTGGCAACAGAGCGCAGCACGTGGCGACTCTTTAACAGCGTTTTAATGGCACTCAACCTATCTTTAAGCATTGCTGACACCG
>Ga0070724_10000931_pt1 | contig 18764 bp, 15 predicted proteins | sample tdDd001_FD_67278 | JGI IMG/M metagenome (GOLD analysis project Ga0070724, IMG submission 67278) | Marine sediment microbial communities from the Atlantic coast under amendment with organic carbon and nitrate - tdDd00.1 | ecosystem: Environmental > Aquatic > Marine > Coastal > Sediment | place... | reverse complement strand
ACTTTCCACATCTGTCGCAAGCGTATCCTACGCCGTCACCTTTAAGTTCTAGACGACCCTTACGCAACCATTTCAAAATTAAATCTTCGTCAACATCGCACTCTTCCGATACTTCCATAACATTCGTATCTGGATTGTCATAAATATACTCGCGAACTTTATTGAATAAATCCTCTTCATTTCCTTTACAGCGATCACAGAATTTTTGTCCAATTTCTTCAGCTTGGAATACACGACCACATTTATTACAGTTTTTTAGCTTCGAAAACATATAATTCACCTCCGGATATCGTTCAGATTTCTTATTTGTACCCTAATCACCCTGAACTAAATAGTATTTGATTATATTATATCACGACTGTAACATAAAATCAGTCCCTAAAATTTACAGAAAGAACAGCTCCATATACAGTTAATGCACCTGCGTCAAGCAAGGCCTTCGCACATGCATTCATAGTCGATCCCGTGGTGAATATATCATCTATCAAGAGAACTCTTTTTCCAACGACAAATATTCTGTTAGCCTCAAACAATTGATCTATGGTCGATTTCCGATCTTGCCTGTCTAAAGTTTTGAGCCTTGGCGTATTTCTAAGTCTTGTAATTGCGTTGTTTTGATAGCTTATTTCTAATAGTTGACTCAGTGGTTGTCCCACCAAATCCATTTGATTAAAGCCTCGCGCGAGCAGTCTTTTCTTATGAAGCGGCACTGTGGTTATTAAGTCAATATCATCAATAATGGTTGTGTTTATTAGATCTGACATCATCTCAGCCAAATGAACACCGAGGTATGTCTTACGATTGTACTTGAGGTCCATGATCAAGTCTTTTCCAAGACCAGAGTACCCATAACATGCGATGCAGCTCACCATAACACTTTCAAATTTTGCACAACTGTTACAAATGTTCGAATCGTAAAATTCAGATAAAGGGCCACCACAGGCGTTGCACGATCGACCTTTAATCCAAGGAACCTCACTTATACAGACATCACATAGCCCATAGCGTTTCGTTAAGTCTATATCTCTACCGCATCCTATACACGTTATGCTGTCTGGATAAATGATATTCAATATGTGATTTTTAATATTTTTCATCATAGTATCACTCATATAAATATTGATTCCCGCCCGTACGCTTAGCTGCGTACATCCGTTTATCTGCAATATCCACTATTTGCTTAGGCATTTGAGCACAATGAGGATAACAGGCGATCCCGACACTTAATGTGATTTGATCACTAAATTCCGAAAATTCATCGAAGTCTGATGTGATTCTCTCTACAGATCTACGAATCCTTTCCGCAAGATGCTCGGCAGCAGTATGGCAACTATTGGGTAACACAAGTGCAAATTCTTCTCCACCATACCTTGACGCAATATCCGATTTTCTTGTATTTGTAGAAATAATAGTCCCAATTTGTTCAAGAATCTTATCTCCCGCCAGATGTCCATATGTGTCATTCACACTTTTAAACTTATCTATGTCCAATATGAGAACATATACACTTTGACCTGTGAATCTTGCTTTTCTAACTTCATTTTCTAAAGAGTCATAAAAATATGCTCTATTATAGAGTCCTGTCAATTCATCCATTTGTGCACTTTTTGCTACAGTTTCATGATGCATTGCATTGGAAACGACCATGGAAACCGTTGATGCAACTGCGTTCATAACCTGGTTGATACCTGAATCAATCTCCAATGGTTCACGATTTGTAAAAAGTAAAACACCAAATCTTACATCATGGTGTTCGAGCGGAAATATACCAATGGCATTTTCATCACTCTTGAACTCAATACGTTCCAGTAAATCAAGATCGTCATTTAAATTCCCACATATAATAGAATCACCCGTGCGGAACACGTCACCCGCCAGTCCTATTTCGGGACTCAGAGAGTATGATGATGCTATTTCTGGAAATCTTGCTTGTAACTCAAGTTCGCCAGATTCCTGAGAATAAAGGAGAACTGCACAAACATCAACACCTATACCATAGGTTACAATTCGAGTGATTTGCTTTAAAATACTGCTAAGATCAGGAAATGAATCTAGGACCTTTGTGATTGCATAGAGTGTCTCAAGTTCATCAACTTTTTTTTGTAACTGTTGCTTGCCTTTAACAATATTAGAAATGTGTTCAGCGTAAACAATTGCACCCAAACTTATAACCATATAGATGAATACGATTGATATATCTAACCCACCTGTTTGATATGCTAATATAAGTCCAAAGTTACCAAGAGCATAAACCAGTTTTCCAAGCACAGGTTTTTTCTGATTATACGAAAGTAGAATGAGTAAAATATGACAGATATGAAAACTTAGGTTTGTGTACCCGTTCTTGTATCCAAACACAATCCAGGCACCAAACAACGCCACTATAATCATTGAGGTTTCAATCAACTGCAATGATTTTATCTTCGTAATTTGCATATGCATAATATGAAGAATGATCATAGTGAAAATAACCACAGCAGAATATATCCATACACCATCAGTCACCTGAGTCCATAGATAGGATTTATTTATATAGAATAATAAGATCGCGCAAAGTATCATCGTTGATATTTTGGCCGTTTTTCGAATTTTATAATGTAACTCCATAGTTCTTTCACCCCAGTTAAGGACTTTAGTACCACTATTCTACATTATAAATCCATCCTTCACAATACCTTCAAGTCTAAACTTTAGTCCTGAGAGTCTTTCTTGTTGCTTATCGTTCTTAACCATGAGGTTCAAATATTTTTTTTCACCCACAAGAACGACCAATTGTTTAGCTCTCGTCACTGCCGTGTACAAAATATTTCTATTCATAAGCATGGGCGGTCCACTCCAAATGGGCATGACAAGAACAGGAAATTCGCTGCCCTGACTTTTGTGTACCGTAACAGCGTAAGCATGAATAAGTTCGTCCAGCTGAGAAAAATCATAATGTACAACACGTCCATCATCAAATCTTATGACAATGTTCTGATCAGACATATTTATACCTTCAATGAATCCAATATCTCCATTAAAGATGCCTTCGCCGCGCTCGTCATCGTCCTTTTTCCACTTCACCTGATAATTGTTTTTAATCTGCATGACCTTATCTCCAGTTCTGAAGATTCGGTCTCCAAATTTTTTCTCAGCTCTTCCTGTTTTTTCAGGATTCAAAACCTCTTGAAGCAGTTTATTGAGTGCAATTGTTCCTATTGGCCCTTTTTTTGTAGGCGTCAGCACCTGTATGTCATGAACTGAATCAATTTTGTAGTATTCAGGCAGTCTTTGTTTAACCAACTCACATATTGTTTTTGCGATCGCCTCTTGTTTTCTTGCATCTATAAAAAAGAAATCTCTATTTTTAGTATTTAACACTGGCACATCGCCGTGATTAATTTTATGAGCATTCACAACAATCATACTTTCTTCAGATTGTCTAAATATATCTGTGAGTCTTGCTACAGGAACAGCATCAGCACTTATAATATCTCTCAGCACACAACCCGGCCCCACTGAAGGCAGCTGATCAACATCACCCACCAAGATCACACGGGTTCCTTGGGGAATGGCAGTCAATAAGTGATTCATAAGCAAAATATCCACCATTGATGTTTCATCTATTATAATGACATCTGCGGCAAGTGGATCATCTTCATTCTTTAGGAAACCATTGGTTTCGTTCCCTTCACTGTACGCATACTCTAAAAGTCGATGAATTGTTTTAGCTTCTTCTCCCGTCGCCTCGCTCATTCGTTTCGCTGCTCGACCGGTTGGTGCTGCAAGAAGAACCTTCATATACTTTCGTTCAAAAATATCCAGTATTCCATTAATGATTGTTGTCTTTCCAGTACCAGGGCCTCCAGTTATAACAAGAAGACCATTACGCATGGCCGCTTCTATCGCAGATTTTTGATTCTCTGCCAACTCTATATTTGAACGTTCTTCAAACGAATGAATTTCTTCCTTAATATCCAACCCCGGAATTTCAGCTCCGCTTGATGCAATTTCAATAAGCTTCTGGCAAACTTTCATTTCTGCATAATAAAGTGGCGAAGGATAAAGATGATCATGAAGCCCTACACGTTCAACGTGAAGTGATCCTCTAATTAACATATCAGAAACAACACCTTCCACTTGCTCTTTTGGAACCACAAGTATTGAAGATGTTTTCATAATCATTTCATTTTTTTCTGCATAAGTATGTCCCTGCATAACATGCTGACCCAGTACATATTTAATGCCCGTTGCTATTCTGTAGGGCGAAACAGGTTCTATTCCCATTTTCTTAGCGATTTGGTCAGCCATTTTAAAGCCAATACCCGGGATGTCATCTGCCAATTTATATGGATTTTCTGAAACGATATCCATTGTTTCCTGACCGTAGAGCTTATAAATTCGCATGGCATAATTAACTGAAACACCGTATTTCTGCAAGAACAGCATAATATCTTTTAGTGCTCTTTGTTCAAAAAAGGCACCCGCAATTTCTTGCGCTTTTTTTGATCCAATACCAGTGACTTCAGTCAATCTGTCTGGATCATACTGAATAATATCAAGACTTGTTTTCCCAAAGTGTTTAACAATTCTTGCTGCCGTTGCAGGCCCAATACCTTTTATAATTCCTGAAGCCAAATACTTCTCAATGGCATTTAGATCTGTTGGCATTAATATTTCACTGCTCGTAACTTCAAGTTGTTCTCCATATGTCGGATGCATTACAAAACGCCCACGAAAGACCATGTCTTCACCTTCGTGGATTATCGGAATATATCCTTTTACATAGATAAATTCCTGACCAGATTCGATAACAGCTATCACAAATCCATTCTCTTCATTTTTAAAAACGATTTCTTCCACAGATCCGCGAATTTCTACCGACATATTTCACCTCAACACCTAATATGACTCTATATATAATCCGAATTAATTATCCATAATCTGATAATTTCAACTAGATCTAATTATAGCATACACAGAACCTTTGTTCTATTTCTTGACGACCCAATTTACAACAAAAAGATCCCTGTGAGTGAACTCACAGGGATCTACACTTATGAACCAAATCATAAGGCATTTATCAATTACTCACCAAACGCTTCTTTTCTAAGAAGATCAGCTTTGTCTGTTCTCTCCCACGTAAGGTCGATATCAGTTCTGCCGAAATGTCCGTAAGCCGCTGTTTGACGGAATACTGGCTTTCTAAGATCAAGATCACGAATGATTGCCGCTGGACGAAGGTCAAAGTGCTTCATAACAAGCTCTTCAATTTTAACTTCATCAATCTTAGCAGTACCGAATGTTTCAACTAGAACTGAAACTGGGTGTGCAACACCAATTGCATAAGCAAGTTCGATTTCACACTTGTCAGCCAGACCAGCTGCAACGATGTTTTTAGCAACATAACGTGCTGCATACGCTGCTGAACGGTCAACTTTTGTAGGATCTTTACCAGAGAATGCACCACCGCCATGACGTGAGTAACCACCGTATGTATCAACGATGATTTTACGACCTGTAAGACCAGCATCACCTTGTGGTCCACCGATTACGAATCGACCAGTTGGGTTAATCAGGTACTTTGTCGCGTCATTAAGAAGTTCAGCCGGAATGATTGGCTTAATAACATGCTCGATAAGATCTGCTTCAATTTGATCTCGTGTAGTTTCAGGGCCATGCTGTGTTGATATAACAATTGTATCAACATGAACAGGCTTGTCATCTTGGTACTCTACAGTAACCTGTGTTTTACCATCAGGACGTAGATAATCTAAGATACCTTCTTTACGAACATCAGCCAGTCTCTTTGCCAGTCTATGTGACAATGAAATTGGAAGTGGCATAAGTTCAGGCGTTTCATTACAAGCAAATCCAAACATTAGACCCTGATCACCAGCGCCAGTTGCTTCGATTGCATCATCCATTGTGCCTTCTTTATGCTCAAGCGCTTCATCAACACCCAAAGCGATATCTGATGATTGCTCATCAATTGCTAGAAGTACTGAACACGTTTGTCCATCGAATCCGTACTTAGCACGTGTGTAGCCGATTTCGCATACAGTCTTACGTACGACCTTTGGAATATCAACGTAACAGTTTGTTGTAATCTCGCCGCAAACAAGAACCATACCTGTTTTAACAGTTGTCTCACAAGCCACGCGTGCGTTAGGATCTTTTTCGAAAATTGCATCCAGAATCGCATCAGAGATCTGGTCACACATTTTATCTGGATGTCCTTCAGTTACAGACTCAGACGTAAATAGTCTTTTTCTCATTGATTGTTGCCTCCTTAAATATAAATAAAATCGATCTGTTCTAAATATTTGCAGAAGAGAAATTTGTCTCAGACAAGGCGCAACTCTATTTTGAGATGGGAACGTACTAAAGGTACGTGACCAGCTCAAAATGGAGTTGCAACGCCGTATGAGGCGAATTTATCGATGCAAATAAAAAACCTCTTCATGGCAGAAGAGGTTGTATGCTGTATCAGCACCTCATCTTCCAGAATTTCTCTGCGGGATTTAGCACCGTGTTTTACCGGTTGCCGGACGTCATAGGGCCCTTTCCCTCAGTCTCTCATAATAAGGTGTGGTGCTTATTAAGTTTTACCTAAGCGATTGTATCATATCAATTTTGTTTAGTCAAACATTTTATTGAATTTAAAATATTGAACAGAGACACGATTTAAATCACTATTGATAACACGTTCATCCAAAAAACGCACAAGAGCGACACATAGGTCGCTCTTCGTGATAGGTCACAATCATTGATTTAGGGGGAAAACCTCAATTATTGGGGGATGAGGTTTGTAATGATTTTATGCCCGCTTAACCGGGCGATTGAATTGTAACATAATGAATTTCAAATGTTAACAGCAATCCGATGAATAGCACATTTCAAATTCCGAAGTGCATTTAATGTCCTTTGAAATGCCTAAATGGACTTATAAACTAAATGTCTCTTTGAAAATTCTGACCTGATTCCGTGCTACAGGCACTTTTTCATCAGAACCCTTCATTTTCACCATATAAGTGTTATTAAACCAAGGTTCTATAGCTTCAACAAAGTCAATATTCATAAGAAAGGCTCTATGAGATCTGAAAAACTGAGTGCTATTTATTCTTTCTTCTAAATAACTCAGCGAATGACCGTACTGAAATACACCTTTTGTTGTATATATCATTGTATGTTTATCAACAATCGTTGCATACACAATGTTTTCTATATCCACGGGAATATAACATCCACCCATTTCAAAACAGAGCTTCTCCATGCCACAAGTTTTGTCCTTCGCCATTTTGTCAGCAAGTGATAATATGGCCTTTTCTTGTGATGGTCTAACACTTACTCTCGCCCGTTCGATTGCCTTTTCCAGACGTTCTCCCATAATAGGTTTAAGTAAATAGTCCACCGCATTTAACTCAAACGCTCTAATCGCATAGGTATCATAAGCCGTTGTAAATATGATCATAGGCGGATTATCCTTTGACATCCACTTTTCAGCAACACGCACACCCGAAATCACAGGCATGTTTATATCAAGAAACACAAGATCAACGGGATGGCTCTCCTGACGTTCAAAAGCGTCTCTGCCATTATCCACTTCTGATATCACTTGTATATCTTTAAAATCTTCCAATAAAAATTTCAACTCATCACGAGCTGGTTTTTCATCATCGACGATCATGCACTTTATCATATTGACCCCCATCCTTATGACTAATCGGCCTCACCTAATTAACCCTCTTATCAGCATTGTAGTAGATCTATCGATATTTCGCAATCTATCGCCTTTAAAAAATGATTATAAAACGATAACAATAGCATCCTTCAATTGTAAACACCCACTGACTTTGTTATAATCAACTGAGTCTAAACTGAGTCTAAACTGAGTCTAAACTAAGCCTAAACTAAGGCATAAACCTAGTAAAATGTAAAGTTGGTGAATCCATGGACATTATGCAATTATTAATGAAAGAATTCAAATTGATGCTGCTTGCAGCCGTTCCTATTATAGAACTTCGTGGCGCTATTCCTGCCGGAATGGTCATGGGGCTTGATCCATTAACATCTGCTATAGTTTCATTCATTGGCAGCATGTTACCTGTGCCTTTTATACTATTTGGAATGAAACCTGTTCTCGAATTCATGAGACGTTTTAAATGGGCAGATAAATTCCTTGACTGGCTCACCGAACGCACTTTGAGACGTGCAAAGAATTTTGATAAACTATCTTTCTACGGATTGATGATTTTTGTTGCAATCCCTCTTCCTACAACAGGGGTGTGGACAGGGAGTATGGCATCTTCCCTCTTTGGATTGCGTATTAAACGAAGTTTCCTTGCTATTACAATTGGCAACCTCATTGCTGCACTTCTCATTACAGCTGGAAGTACATTTGCAGCTTCACTATTTGAAAAAATACCACTGCTTTAATCAAAGATTTATTTATATTTGTATTCAAACCTCATCATATGTTGATGAGGTTTTTTATTGTCATTCATTGTAATTCATTTGTAACTGGATACACCTCGTTTCGTAATACAAAACATGTATAATGATCTCGAAAGGTGATGATATTTATCATGAAATGGTTACAGAAAACAACTACACTTCTCGTAATTGCAGGTTTACTCTTAAATACACCTGCAAGTTATGCGTACAATAAGCTATACCACACATATAGCACTTCATCAGAAATTGCACCTGGTGTCACATTGACTTCAGAGCAGCGCATGACTGATTCCGGATGGTTCAATGTGAATATAGTGAAGATGGATCTAACCAACGAATCCGTAAAATCCACTGTGCTCCTTCCAGAATCAATATCACAAAAAGCCACACTATCAAACCTTGTTAAAACGGAAGACGATATTGTTGCTGCCATCAATGGTGATTTTTTTGATACGCAAGGACAATCCACCCTTGGAATGGTTGTTAAGGATGGAGAATATATCACATCATCCATTCACGATGACCGCTTTTATACTTATTTACAATTAAAAGATGGTCGGTCATACATCGCCAAAGTACTCGGTGAATCAACCAAATTCACAAAATCAGGTTTTAGTCTTGATATCACCTATAAAAATAAACCTTACCTTCAATACGACCGTGCCATCTCCTTTGATAAAAGCTGGGGAACAACAAGTATTGGAAATAAAAACTCCGAGCCGGTCATCGAAGTCGTGGTTGATAACGACATTATACAATCTATTGATCTCGGTGCGCCCCCTCAGACAATCCCGGAAAACGGCTATGTGATTTCAGCAGTGGGAAGTCTCATCCCTGTTGTGATGCAGAACTTTAAAGTTGGAGATTCTGTAGAACTATCAGACGGCGGATTTTTAAGCCACATTGATCAGGCTATTGGCGGTGGTGCAAAAATACTTAGTGACGGATTACCCGTAACTGATTTCTCCCTAAATATCTCGGGTCGTCATCCAAGGTCTGGTCTTGGATTTTCTGAAGACAATAAAACACTCTTTTTGATGACCATTGATGGTCGCAGCAAAGAGTTCACAGGTATGACTCAGACTGAACTGGCCTATTTAATGGCCGAAGTTGGCGCATGGAATGCCATCAATCTTGACGGTGGTGGTTCTTCGGAACTCATTGCAAAGCCGACGGGTACAAATGATCTTCAAATAATAAACCAGCCTTCTGAAGGCGTAGAAAGGCGGATCCACAACGCCATTGGCATTAAGAACATTGCACCACGTGGTCCCCTTAATCAGATCCTCTTAGAACTTAATCAAGACCGATACTTTGTAAAATCCGGAATTCAACCCGAAATACGCGGCTTAGATGCAAACCTTCATGCCGTAAATATAGACAATGATAGCATTCAATGGACCGTCACTGGCGTTAACCACACTATTGATAACGGTACGATCATCCCACTCGAGTCTGGTGATATGAAACTTCAAGCGAGCCTTGGAACTGCAACTGGCGAAATCACCATTCCTGTTATTGGTGAACCAACGCGAATTTCCGTCTCACCACAAACAGCACGGCTTATGCCCGGTGATTCATTAAACATCACTTTAACAGGTTATGATAAAGACGGGTTTAGTGCCCCTCTTAAACTTGAAGATGTAGACATCCTTCAGACTGGTCTCGATGGTTCTATAGACAACAATAAGTATACGGTAACCGAGCCAGGAAGCGGATACATTCGGTTTAGCTTAGGAGATGCCGAAGCGTTTATGTCTATTGGAGCAGGTGAATCAACTGAGCTTATCTATGACTTTGAACAGAAGGACGGGAGTTTTGTAAGCTACCCTGAGACCGTCACTGGTTCTTACAACCTCACAAAGTTTGCACACACAGGCGACCTTGGAGGCACGCTACAGTATGACTTTAGAAATGATGTGTCTACCCGCGCAGCCTATCTGAAATTTGATGACTCTGGGATCATACTTCCCGAAAACTCCAGCGGATTAAAACTCTGGGTCTTTGGAGACTATGCGAACGGCCATTGGCTAAGAGGTAAAGTCAGCGACACATCTGGTGAAGTATACACCGTAGATTTTGCTAAAAAAGTTGACTGGACCGGTTGGAAACAAGTTGAAGCCATTCTACCTGTAGGTGTTGAAATTCAGTCATTAGATCGCTTATATCTTGTAGAAACAGATCCAGCCATTCGCGATTTAGGCGTGATCGTCTTTGATGATCTCGAAGCCATTGTGACATCAGCACCTCCAACAGATTTGTCATCACAAAGTGCTTCAAATTACAGCTTCGAGTCTTTGGATCAAAACCAAGCAGATGTGATCCTTCAAATTGGCGCTCTTGCACCTTCAAATAACGATGATAATACAATAAATGATGACAATTCAACAGGTGAATCTTCAGAAAATCCGAACCCGGCAAGCCCACAAATAAGCTTTACGTCGATTGATAATTCACGTTCAATCTATAATGCCTCGGACTCTATTGAAATCATAACTCTTGATAATACAACAAAAATGTTGTCTAGAACATCTGATACTGGTTGGAGTCAATTGCTATCTCATGTTCCAGCTGCATCTACAACCGAAACCGTGGTATTGTTCAATGGTACTTATGGCTTTAAAAATCAATTTGATGAGAAGTTATTCAAAGATACTCTAAATACGATGAGAACTGAACTGGGCCAAAGAATAACTGTAATTTCTCCAGGATCCTCTGACCAAGTTGAACTGAAAGATGGCATTTGGTTTGTAAGTTATAAAGCTGAGTCAATCACTCAAGTATTATTTGATATGGACGCCGATGAACTTCGCGTTGGAAAGCAAACTTTGCTTTCATTTGATGATTAATCCATCTTGACTGAATTAATTGCATATAAAATGCCCTTTGATAAACTTAATTATCAAAGGGCATTTTTATTATTTAAATCTAATAAATCTAAATGTTACGAGTTTTCTATTTCACAAGTCCAATAACAATCGGAATCGTTATAATCGAAAATAATGTAGTAATAAAAATAAGCTTTGATGCCAGCTTGAAGTCAGATTTATATCGAGAAGCGATAATAGCCGAGTTCGCCGCTGCAGGCATTGCCGTGATTACAACCGGAATGATAAGTGTTATCCCCGTGATACCTATCACTCTTAGAATAACAAAGACCAGTAGTGGCAATATCACCAACCTATGAACTGTTAATGCAAAATCTCTCCAGTCATTTAGAAGCTCTTTCGGATGCACCTCAGCGAGAATAAATCCAATAAACATCATAGAAAGCGGTGTTGTTGTGCTTCCAATCATTTTTACAGTTTGATGTATTGGTCCCGGAAGCTTAATTCCAGTTAAAAACATCATAAATCCTATAAATACAGCAACCATTGCAGGATTCACTGATGATTTTATAATTGAAAATACAGATCTTTTTTCAGCAGTGTCTCTATGTGATCTAGACATTATAAACACACCATAGCTCCATACCAATACAGAGAATGATAAATTATAAATGGCCGCATAGAAAACGGCTTCTTCTCCAAACGCTGCATGAAGTACAGGATAACCCATAAACCCACAGTTTGGGAATACAGCAACATACTCGTACACATCTCTAGCTGCACCCTTTACACTGACAGCCTTGGTAAGCCCTTTTGCGATTAAAATCGACATTCCATAAATGGAAAATGACAGCACAACCAACATGCCACTATTGATCAACACATCCAAAGAAAAATCAAAATCCATTGAAGACAGTATAAATGCCGGTAAACACACATTAATCACCAGACGACTAATTTCATCGTTTATATGATCTGTCACTATTTTAAGCTTCTTAATTCCAATTCCAGCTATTATAAGCAAGAATAAAACAAGCACTTGTTGCGTTCCTACCATATCCTCACCTACTCTTCTGCATTGATAAAGTCAAAGAAGTCTCCAAATCCACTATTTACAAAATCATACAGAATGGGTACGTCTATTACAAACTGACCTGCAGGCGCAATAAGTTTCTCACCAATCCACACTGACAATTCATTTTCAATTTGGTTTAAACTTTCCTCATCAAAACTGCTCACGATCATTTGACCTTCATCTGTTAAGTAATACAATCCCAGTAAATCACCACTTAAATAAAAGACTTGCTCTTCGACATGGCTATTCGTGGGTTTAAACCGAGAATACAACACCCCTGCTTCGTGTTCATTATCCATCATTTCAGGGTAATTGTTCTCTAGATCAATCTCAATCGTTTCATCAAGCACGGTGTATATTGATAGAAATTCCTTCTTTTTAAGCATCATTGCAGCTTCAATAGATGATATTTTCATTTTCCGAATCATTTCAAATGACTCAACTTTAAGTTCACCCTCAATATCACTTAATTTAATCTCGGATACAACCATGTCATATCCCGAGTATCCATCAATCAAAGATGTCACTTGATACGTATTTTTATCCACTTCCTGAATTGACTCACGAATAAGAGTGCTCGGCACCAAGGTCATATCACGTGTATCATAGTTGTTTTCGACTTTTAACCACAAACCTCGTCGCCCTGACCAATCTTGGCCAATACTTCTCATCATGAAATAATGTATTAAGGCATACTGATTTTTCAGCGCTGGTGTCAACCTTGCTGTAATCTCGTCATAATTTTCATCAGAAAGACTCATGTCTTTAGCGATATTCGGAAATGCTTCTTCGATTTCCGGAAACTCACCAAGACATTCAGGTGCCACTTGAACTGCAGATTGAAGGAGCGCTCTCACTTCGCGTGCTTCCAGCACTTCAAATGTACCCCCAAGACCACCCATCATTTTTCTAATTCGATGATCTAAGAACTCTTCTGTTGGATTCACATAGCCCTCATAACCATCAATTCCATATGACTCAAAATCCAAATGATAAAGTTCATGAAAATACTCATTTTCAGATTTTTGCCATTTCACAACGATGCCTACAACACCCATGAGTCGTGTATTTGTAGCATGAGCTTCAATAAAATGATAGCCACTATGCAGTTTTTTTCCATAACCGCCCTCAAGAACAGTTAAATTTATCTTATTCGTCATTTATTCCTACCAAGTGCTTTCTCGCCAAAATGGCTTCTATATTTTTGTTTCACAATTTCAAAAATCAGTGTATGGAACACTTATATCATGATGATTATAACATGCTTATGTGGCCTTACAAGTAAGATTCGCTTAAATCAATACAAGACTGGTCGAAAACAATGCATACATTGTCCGACCAGTCTTGTGTATTTAGATCATACTTGCTCTGTTAGAATTTATATGGACTCTACCATTTTTATAACTTCAGACTTGATAGAATCAATTTTCTTAGAAACAGCTTGTTTCGAATCTGACTTTGCTGAGAAATAGAATTTAATTTTCGGTTCTGTTCCTGAAGGTCGAATTGCGAACCAAGATCCATCTACAAGATAATATTTAAGCACGTTTGACTTTGGCAAACCTGTACCATCGGCCATACAATCAAGAATCTTATCCACTTTATTGCCCGCAACTTCGTTCGGACTAGACGTTCTCATGTGATCCATGATTGTAGCAATTTTTTCCATACCTTCTTTGCCCTTCATTGTTATGGCAACAAGGTCTTCTAGGTAGTATCCAACATCTTCAAAGATTTCATGCAATCTATCCATCAACGTCTTTCCTTGTGATTTGTAGTATGCAGCCATTTCAGCAACCATCATTGTTGAAACAACAGCATCTTTATCACGAACATCTGTCCCAATTAGGTACCCATAGCTTTCTTCATAACCCATGATGAAAGTATGTGAATTGTCTTCTTCGAACTGTCGAATTTTTTCACCAATGAATTTAAAGCCTGTTAATGTGCTCATTGCATCCACACCATATTTTTTCGCAATAGCTTCGCCAATTGTTGATGTTACTATTGTATTGATAATTACAGGGTTCTTCGGCATAACTTCAAGCGATGATAATACATAATCAACAAGAAGTGCTCCTGTTTGATTTCCATTCAGCAATTCGTACGTACCACCTTGGTTCACCATAACACCCACACGGTCACAATCAGGATCAGTTGCAACAATAACATCTGCATTTGACTCCTTTGCATATTTGACACTCAGATCAAATGCATCCGGTTCTTCAGGGTTGGGAAGTCTAAGTGTAGAGAATTCACTGTCCGCAATCATTTGTTCTTTTACAGGTATGAAACCTGTGTATCCCGTTTCTGCGAGAACACGTTCTACTGACTTTGCACCCGTGCCATGTAACGGGCTATATACAATTTTAAGATCTGCTTTCACAGCTGAATCTAAATCTCTTTTGATATGGGTTTTAATCATTTCTACATATTGTGTATCTTGCGCCTCACCTAATACAACCAGCATGCCTTTTGCTTTCGCATCAGCTTCGTCCATATACTGAATTGTTTCGTAATCCGTAATCGCAGAAACTTCGTCAACAACCATATCCGCATTATGCGGTACAAGTTGGCATCCATCTTCACCATAAATCTTGTAGCCATTATACTCTGGCGGATTATGACTTGCTGTAACAACAACGCCGCCATTTGCTTTTAAACTACGGACAGCATACGACAGCTCAGGTGTCGTTCTTAGCGAGTCAAAAATGTATGCCTTGATTCCATTCCCCGCCATGACCAACGCTGTTTCAAGCGAAAATTCTGGCGACATACGACGAGAATCATGGGCAATGACCACAGACAACTCTGCTTCACCTTGCTTCTTCAAATAGTTTGCAAAACCTTGAGATGCTTTTCGTATAATATATTTATTGATTCTATTTCGTCCAGCACCGATAACGCCGCGCATTCCGCCTGTTCCAAATTCTAAGTCTTTAAAGAACCGATCTTCAATTTCTTTTTCATCTGTATCAATTGATTTCAATTCGGCTCTGAACGTTTCATCAAAGTAAGGATTATTTAACCATGAATTATAAAACTCTTTGTAGTTCATTACAAAACCCCTTTTCATAATAAGTTCACGTGATTGTCACGTTATTGTTTATGTTAAACTATTTTTTCCAATTATCTATTTACCCTTATAAGGATTGATCACTCATATTCTAAGAGTACAACGTAATCTCACAATGTGTTTCAACATATACATGGGACACTTTCAGACCCATATATTCAGTTTGTTTTGTGATTCCTATTAATTCAAATACGTTCGTACCACTCACTTTCAAGTATATCATATTGCAAAAGATAATTTTACCAAATTCTTGCCAAATTTTTGCCAATTTTAAAGATATCTTGTTGTTATACTAACTAAATCAACATAAAAAAAAGTGTTGCAGGACGAAATACACTTTCGCCTTACAACACTCTGTTTTTCTATTTTTTTATTCTGGTTGATCAACCAGACCAAACATAATTGTACCTTTACATGCCACTTTATCATCAACATAAGCGACTGCTGACCCTTTGCCAATTCCTCGGCGCATTGACTCGATTGTCACTTCCATACGAAGCGTGTCACCCGGTGTCACTTGCTTTTTAAATCGAATGTTATCAATACCTGCGAAAACAGCCAATTTGCCTTTGTTTTCCTCTAAACTCATTAAAGCCACAGCACCAACTTGTGCCATTGCTTCAACGATCAAAACACCTGGCATAATTGGATTTCCTGGGAAATGGCCTTGGAAAAACGGCTCATTCATTGTTACGTTTTTAAGTCCTACAGCCCTTGTACCTGGCTCAAGTTCTAGAATTCTATCCACCAAAAGAAATGGATAACGGTGCGGAATCAATTTTTGAATTTCTATCGTGTTTAACATAAACAACCTCCACTAATACCAGTTTTTAATACCTGGTCCTATTTTTCTATATTATACACGATTTCATCCAAAATCACCAGTAGAACCAATCTGAATTTAACACACACACTTTACTTATACTCAACATCGGGTACATGAGGTCGATTCAACCAATCATATGGCTCGTTTTCAAGAGCATATTTCAACCTTGGCAGTACAATTCTTCCCCAAGCATTTTTAAAGTAAGCTCTCGATTTTTGCCACTCATCTGAGTATCCATACCCTACATTTCTAAATATGATAAGCGTTTTTTCATTTTTCTCATACAAATGAATAACAACAGTCGTCATTTGATCTCGAAGATCCGGAAGAATCGGTGATGAGTTCCATGTAAAAGATAACAATTGATTCTCTTCCATTGCCAGAATAATCATGCCTTCGGAGCCTCTTGAACCTACAGGCGCTTCCATATCAAATAGTATTTCAAAACATCCTCCAGGGTAAGGTTCAACTTTTACATGAGATGAGAAAAAACTTTTCAGTCCCTCTTCCGTTGTGAGTGTTTTCCAGACCTTATCTACAGCCGCATTGATTTCGAACTCAAAGTACAATTCATGTTCACATTCTACGCCTAAATGTTCTCTCATATTAACGCACCTCAACTCATTGACCAATTAAAAAACCATGAATATCTCTATTCATGGTTTGATTTATATCATTCATTCTATTTATACACACATTTTGCATATATTAGTCAATTCATTTACAGGATTGATCTATATTGTCAAAAAACTAGCCTTTTAGATCTAAACTTTTCACTTCAGGGGTTTTTTCTTTGTCTTTGGTTTCCGACTTTTCAGAAGCATTTTGAGCCTCAGGCGCCACTTCACCCAACGTCTCGACTGCATTGTAACGTTTTGCCATTTGTTTGTAGATCATATCGCCAATCCCAATACCTCGGCCCGTTGCGATCTCGTCAGACATTTTCTCATCCATCATACCTTCATAAATGCCTCTTGCATGAGATTTTTCGGTCATGCCTTCGCCCCAATCAGCAGACTTGCGCATCGATTTGAAGATTGAATTGATAAAAAATGCTTCAAATTGCTGTGCTGCTTCTTTCAGTTTATCATCATCGCCACTTTCTTTTGCGCTATCCAGCGCATCGCTAAACGACTTAATTTTTTCTTCATCACGTTTATCTGAAATCTGAGAATTTGAAACTGTTGAGGTTAATGATGCATTATCAATCTTCATTTATATTCACCTCTATCTCTTCAGGTTACTCGCAAGTTCAAGCATACTATCAGCTGTTTGTATCGTTTTAGAATTCACTTCATAAGCTCTTTGAGCTGTAATCAAGTTAATCATTTCTTCAACAACATCAACATTCGATGTTTCTAGATAACCTTGCCACAATTCGCCACCTTCACCATCTTCAAGCTCAATTGCATCTCCTGAAGCCGTCGTTTTAGAATATAGGTTTTTACCTAAACTCTCTAGACCACCTGGATTTGCGAAATTCACAAATTGGAGCTTGTCGATCACTTCAGGTTCATCTGAATCGCCTCTTGTAACAGAGATATTTCCATTTACATCTATATCAATCGTCTTAATGTCTTCGCCAAGTTCAATTTCGCCACCTTCGCCTTGAACATAATAACCGTCAGATGTTGTTAAAAATCCAACATCATCTCTCACGCTTATTTTGAAACTGCCATCGCGTGAGAACTGTGCTTTTCCATTTTGATCGTTAATTACGAAAAAGCCATCACCATTGATTGCAACATCAAGTTCATTTCCGGTCTCTTCATAGTTCCCGTTTGTGAACGAACGAGCCGTTGCTGAAGGTAAAACTCCATGTCCTATTTCAAGTACAACAGGCTTGCCTTCACCATCTTGGAAACTATCAGCAGATAGTTTTTCATACATCATATCTTTAAATTCAAGTCTTTGTTTTTTATAACCAACCGTATTAACATTGGCTAGGTTGTTTGAAATTGTATCAATTTTTAATTGAAGCCCCTTCATACCTGAGGCAGCAGACCACATAGCTTTCATTAGTTACCCTCCTTGCTATCTTACCCGACCAACATCATTAACAGCTTTATCAAGTAAATTGTCATGTGTTTGGATGACGCGTTGACTCGCTTCATAGTTTCTTTGAAGCGACATCATATTGATCATTTCTGTAATCGAATCCGCATTGGATTGTTCTTCAGAATACTGATATATATTGCCTTCAAAATCTTTTTCAGATCCAGCAGGGTCATTTTTCATTCGGTAGTAGCCACCACCGAGTTTCACAAGATCACCCTTATTGGTTACATCAACCATTTTAAATTTATCTACAACCTCGTTATCAAATATAATCTCTCCGAATTCATTAATAGCGATGTCGGAACCTTCTATTTCAATATTCCCATTAAAGCCTTTTAAAGAATATCCTTCAGCGGTCATCAGTTTACCCGATGCATCCGTCTTAAAGTGACCATCTCTTGTATATAACTCACCAAAAGGTGTATCAACTACAAAGAATCCATCACCTTCAAGAGCAAAATCAAG
>Ga0070724_10000930_pt1 | contig 18771 bp, 18 predicted proteins | sample tdDd001_FD_67278 | JGI IMG/M metagenome (GOLD analysis project Ga0070724, IMG submission 67278) | Marine sediment microbial communities from the Atlantic coast under amendment with organic carbon and nitrate - tdDd00.1 | ecosystem: Environmental > Aquatic > Marine > Coastal > Sediment | place... | reverse complement strand
CTGGCAAAAATACCATTTTTAAGCAGACCACTTTCTTTAAATACAAGGAATAAGCTAACTGCTACCCCCTGTAGCAGGATTGCCATAGCAGGATTGACTGCTTTAATAACCATTGTATTTGGCAGCAACAAGTCCACTAGTTTAATAGCTGCCGCTATCATGGCAATATATACCGGTGCCTTCTTATCATCCGTTGCCGTCGCACCACGTCTCATAAAATAGACGCCAATTGGGAACATCACAAATCCAGTGAACGGTACAAGAAATAGATGCATCAAGTAGCCTAGTGTCGCCTCTACAGCACCCCAAGTTGCCCCATAAAACAATATTTTCGTATTTTTTTCTTTCATGATAGAACCTCCCCTAAAAAATATTCAATCAACCGACAGGTTATTTCCTCGCGATACTCTTTCGTAGATCGCTTATCATCCTTACCATTCATTTGTTGGCGATAGGCGTCCACCAGTTTGTCGACATCTCTGTTCTCTAAAAATGACTTTTCTGCTGTTCTTAACCGTATTGGTATATCATTGACCGCACCGACAACCACCCTTATATCTTCTAATTTTTTTCCACGGCCTTTATACAGCATATATACCGATAACTTGGATAAGATGCTGGCTTTTCGTAAGCCTGTTTTCCTATAATGAAATCCATCAATCTCTTCCTTTGGTACAATGATTTTCTCCAATATTTCATTTTGAGCCAGTGCCGTCTTGTATTTCCCGATGATGAACTCATGCATCTTCAGTTGTCGTGTCCCGTGAACACTTCGTAGTACAACCTCCGCATTCAGGGCAAAAAACAGCGGTATGCTGTCCCCGACACTTGCATCATTGACAACATTTCCACCAATGGTCGCTAAATTCCGAATCGGTGGCGTAGCCATTTTTGAAATCGGTTCCTTGACATATTCAGGTAGAATTGTGGACTCTGCCACATCGGTCTGAGTCGCACAGGCCATAATCTCATAATGGTCATTGAACTCACGAATGCCTTGTAGTTCTCTTAAATGGGATATATAGACAATAGGTTTGTCAAACCTACGTTCAGCCCCTTGCCATTGGCGTTTACGGATCATTAGATCCGTCCCGCCAGCAAATACATAGAACGTCTCCTGATCAATAAGCGTCAATAGATGTTGATAATTGTCTGGGCGGATATTCTTAATCACAGGCTATCCACCTCCTCAAACAATGTTTTCACTGCTGTAAGTATTGTTTGATACCCAGTGCATCTACAAATGTTCCCCGACAACCCTTCCTGAATCTGTTCTTCTGTCGGTCTCTTATATTTGTTTAAAAGATATTCGGTCGCCATTACCATGCCAGGTGTACAAAAGCCACATTGAACGGCACCAGCGTCCACAAACGCATCCTCTATCTCTTGGTAGCGGTTTGTTTTTGCCAGCCCTTCAATCGTAAGAACTTCCTTGTCCACCACGCTGTTCATAGGTAACAAGCAGGAATTAACCAACTCGCCGTCTAAAAATACGACACAGGCGCCACATTCCCCTTCTCCACAGCCTTCTTTTGTACCAATTAATTTAAAGTCCTCTCTAAGGACATCCAGCAATCGTTTTGACAGTGATGTATCTACAGTGACGGCCTCTCCATTTAGGATAAATGAAACATTATGCATTCTTTGTCACCTCCATTATTCCTTCTGGTGTTACTGGGATTTGATACAATGCTTTACCAATGGCATCCGCTACTGCTGTAGCAACTGCAGGTGCTACACCGACCAAAGTCAGCTCACCAACTGCTTTTGCCCCAAATGGGCCATCGACATATTTGTTCTCAATCCAATCAGAATGAATCCTCGGAATGTCACATGTCGTTGGAACCGTATAAGATTCAAATGAATCCTGTAATATTTTTCCGTCTTTGGAGTGCATTTGTTCCATCAGGCAATACCCCAGTCCTTGAACAACGCCTCCATGAATCTGACCGAGGAGTAAATCCTCATCAATAGGAATACCGACATCGTAAACACCATAAATATCCGTGCATGTTATCTCAAGTGTTATTGGATCGACGGTTACTTTTGCCAATATAGCAGACCATGAATAGGCCATATATGCATTCCCACACATAGTCTCCTGATCCCACACAACGTAGTCCGGTTGCTTAAAGTGTTCTGTGATTACAATTTCTCCTGACTCTTCCAGTCGACCAACCAACTGTGTCGCCGCCTTAAACAATAGATTCCCAACAACCATGGTTGTTCTTGAGGCAACTGTCGGACCTGAATCTGGCACCCTTGCCGTATCAGGATTTTCATAAACAACACGTTCAATTTCAATATCTAAAACGGAAGCGACAATTTTGGACAAGGCTGTCTGAGCGCCTTGTCCCATTTCAACGTTGGATACCAATATCTCAACAAATCCGTCATTGCGTTTTTTCAGTTTCACAACTGCCTTGATATGTTCCGCTTCACCACTCCCTGTAAAACCACCACCATGTGGAATAAAGGCCACACCGATACCTGTATTGGCCTCTCGCTTTTGACATAACGTCTTATAATCACTCATTTCTATTAAACGATCTGCAAGGTCGTTTAAATAGATATCCTCATTGAATCGTCCACTGGTGGATGTCTCCATACCTTTTTCAACAAAATATGGCCGTCTAAAGTCAATGGGATCAAGTTCCATCGCTTCTGCTAGCTGATTCATATGTTGTTCAAGTGCAAACATACTTTGAGGGGCGCCGAACCCCCTAAAAGCCCCAGTAAAAATATTGTTTGTCTTAATGGTTCTACCTCTGACCACTAAGTGTTCTATCTGATAACACCCGATCAACGTAAAAATAGACCGCTGCAAGACAACGTCTGACAATCCTAGGTATGGGCCTGCATCCAAGTCCACAAGACACTCCATGCCAACTATTTGCCCCTCTTTTAAATAGGATTTAATGATCATTTCCGCTGGGTGGCGTTTTGTTGTATAGGCAACGTCCTCCCGTCTGTCAAAAATCAATCGCACTGGCGCTTTCACCTTGATGGCGGCTACCATGACCTGACACGCAATCAGTGACGGATACTCTTCCTTGCCACCAAAAGCACCGCCTGTAGAAGCTTGCACCACTCGAACATGATCCTCATCGTAGCCAATACAATGCATCAGTGCATTTTTGACATAATAAGGACATTGAATCGACCCGTAAACCGTTGCTATGTCCCCATCCAAATGTCCGACGACTCCTTGTTTTTCCATATATAGTTGTTCTTGATACCCTGTTTTATAGACCCCTTCAATAACCTGATCGTGGGCCAAGTGGGCCACATCCCCTTTTTTATAAGTATGGTCCGTAAAAATATGATTGTGCAATTCCCTGGCTTGAGCCATCTCAAATACAGGGGTGTCTTCCTCATATGTAATTGTGATTTCTCTCATAAAATCGATAATGCAGTCTTTGTTTTTCCCAACAATCAGTGCTATGGGTTCGCCGTAATAATTAACTGCATTGTCAGCAAACACAGGCATATCGTGCTCAATCATTGCAACATCATTATTGGCAGGTATGTCTTCTTTATCAATAATCCATATGCCCTCACGATTTTTTGGATAGTCAATCATCACAATTTTCCCTTTGGCAATAGTACTTCTAAGGGTTCTTGCGTAATGGAGGTTTTCAAAACTTAAGTCCTCTATATATTGTGTTTTTCCGCGTATCTTGTCCCGTACATCTACACGGGCAAGCTTATCTGTTATTTTCATCTGTATACCTCCTTCGTATCTTTTCATAATCTTCAGCCGTATCTATGTCCATGAGCACCCCTTCATCTTCAACGGTTATATAGGATAGACTCATTGTCTTTATAAAGTCCCGCATGGTTTTGAATCCTGTATTTTCTATACACGCTGGAATGTGTACCGCCTTCACTAAAATAGGATGACCGGACCGTCTATTATAGCTCGGTATGATAACATCGCCATCATGTTCTAAAAGTTGTCTATAGACAGATTCACGGACTAGTGGATAATCGCCAGGTGTCATAAAAAATCGGTCACAAGTCAGGGCTTTCATACCACACTTAACCGACGAAAACATGCCACGTTCATATTCTGGATTAACGACTAGCTCAACCTGCTCATATCGATCACAGATAGGAAGCAATGCTTCATATCGAAATCCACCAACGACAACAATCCTTTGACAAATAGGCATCATACTCTTGATGGTATGTTCAATAACCGTCAAATTGCCCAGAGGCAATGTCATTTTAAAACCAGGTGCTCTCGAAGACAAACCCGCCGCTAATATCAACCCTTCAATTCTCATTATTTTCCACCACCTAAATCATTGTTACCCTTATACCCACTTTATTTCCCATGTCTACAGGGATTCCGACAAGTTTTATACAGAATCTCTGAATTTTGTAACAATTCAGTCTTTTTGTGTGGTAATACTACCCAGAACAGGGTACAATAAGGTATAGGTAACTAAAACTACAATTCAAGGAGGCATTTATGATTAAATTACTTATTGGACGTCCAGGTAGTGGTAAAACAAAAGATATGATAGCAGATGCAAACAAGGCACTTTCTACAGCAAAAGGAAATATTGTCTTTGTCGGTGAATCAAAGGAAAGTATGTTAGAAATTAATCACGACATTCGATTTATTGATATTTCAGAATACCCGGTTGATTCTTCCAACACCTTCATTGCATTTTTATATGGTTTAGTGGGGTCGAACAACGACTTAGAAACAATTTATTTAGATGGCATACTCAATGTTTATATCATGACACCAGAAGAAATTTGTGCGTGGCTTGATAGAGTTAAGGAACTTTCTGAAAAACACGAAGTTGATTTCGAAATCAGTATCAGTGTTCCAGGAGATACGCCTGAGTGTTTAAAAGCTTTTCTGTAATCATTTGTAATAAAATGTAAACAAGGACTCCTCTACAATATTGCAGAGGAGTTTTTTAGCGTTAGTACCAAGGGTAATCAGTCTGTGAAAAAAACGAGTAAATTGCATATGCCTAATAAAAAGAGTATAATTGACTTAACTCAGTGCTGACCACCATCGCGGATGGTCAGCCTCTTATGCGCATCCAGTAGGACGCGCAAGCAAATAAATAACAGAGGTGATAGAAATGAAGGCACAAAAAGTATATGATCTATTAAATGAATTATCTATTCCATTTGAAATAATAGAACATGAAGCGGCACTAACGGTTGAGGAAATGGAAGGTGTTCTTCCTGAAATGGATGCACAGGTATGTAAAAACCTATTCTTAAGAGATCAAAAAGGTAAGCAACACTATCTTGTGGTAATGGCAAAGGAAAAGCCATTTAACCTAAAGCAATTCGAAGAAAAGCAAGGTTTGGGAAAAATGTCTTTTGCAAGTGAAAAAAGATTAATGAAGTACCTAGATGTTCCATCAGGAAGCGTTTCACCATTTGGCCTAATCAACGATGATAATGACCATGTAATTCTTTACATTGATACAGATTTAAAATCAGCTGGTAAAGTTGGTGTTCATCCAAACGTGAACAATGCAACAATTACATTTAGCTCATCTGATTTAGAAAAATACTTAAAGTCATTGGACAATGATATCTACTGGGTAGAATTATAAACAATAAGATATAAAAAAGGTTCCTGTTTAAAAACAGGAACCTTTTTAGTTGCCGCGCAAGTGATCTACTTGCGTTAAGAGGCTGACCATCCTCGATGGTGGTCAGCACTTAGTTGCCGCGCAAGTGATCTACTTGCGTTAAGAAGGCATCCGACCTCGATGGTCGGTGCCACTTAGTTGCCGCGTATTTGTTTTTCCTTGTACATGGCTGAATCCGCTAATTTTAATAGTGTATCAAGGGAATGTCCATCCCTAGGATATCTGGACATTCCAATACTGGCCTTCGCTTGAATGCTATAATACTCTCTGTTAATTGGGCGATTAATCGATGCTTTAATACTTGCGATATACGTTTCAACAACCACTGTTTCCGTGGCATCAATGACGATACCAAATTCATCACCACCAAGCCTTGCAACAATCCCGTTGTCACCAATGATCTTTTCTAAACCACTACTCACATGTATGAGCACGTCATCCCCCATTTGGTGGCCATGAGTATCATTTATCGCTTTAAACTCATCTAAATCTATAAATAAAACCGCAAAATCACTAGATGCATCGTCGATTTTTTCTTGTAAGCACTTATAGAAGTACTTTCTATTTTTCAGTCCTGTTAAAGCATCCGTTACTGCCTCAATTTGTAGGCGTTCATTCATAAGAATTAGTTCTGCCGTTCTTTCCTCAACGATTCTTTCCAATTCAATATTCATAGCATGTTCTTTTTTCAATAGCATAGCACTTACGTCGCTTTGCTGAATAAAGTATTGATAAAACTCGTAAGCGATAATAATGGATAAAATGAGAAGGAAATGATTTGCATTCAACATTCCACACGCATAAAATATTACTGGCACAGGTACTAGCCAAAGCATCGCCAACGTTCTCACTTCAACTTCTTTTTTGGGGCTATTATCCTTTTTATGTTGTTCTGCATACGAGATGGAAATACATGCGACTATCCCTAAAATACTGTAACTCAATATATACATCAGATCCGACAAATCATTTTTATAGTAACTACTGGTTACATACTCATATAAATAGAAACCATCGGTCATCGCATATACCAAATAGGGAAATATAAGTATGGGAAATGCCATGAACTGCTTGATGTTTCTAATAGAAGCACCAAGAACAAGGATTGAAATGAAGAATATCGAATTAATCAATAGAGTAAACACAATCAGTAAAAAAATCTCTGAACTATAGGTATATAAATAAAGCTTCGACCAAAATACACCTTTCCACAAAACAGAAACAATCAACATCATAAAAACCACTTCAACAAGCAATCTTGTTTTATCTGTCTTTACTCTATTTCTAACAAAATACCCTATAACGCTATAAGACATAATGAAATACGGAACGTAGTATGCTGTCTCCAAGGCTAAGGAAGATTCAGGTTTAATGGATGTGAAAAAGTATAAGAACGACCAAATACCTTCAAGGACACCATATAAGATGGCCATTGCACTTGCTAGTTTCCACAAAACTTTGTAGTCCTGATTTTTCTCTGCTGCCTTATAAGCAAAAACACCCGCTAGAAAACATATCACAACAGCCAATATATCTGAACTCCAATGATAAAGCTTTGATGTATAGATAAATACGGCATACAGGATACATTGTGAAAACACCATCCACTTACTATTCATCAACTATTTATCCTCAATGCATAAAAATAACGCACAACAGGGTGTTTGAATTTATAAGCCTCTCCGATAGAGACTATTCTTTTCTTACCAACCCTTCTATCAAGCAATGCAAATATATTTAGCAGTATGTCATCACTTTCCAAACACTCATCTACCGAGGATGATAAATACGCTAACGCAACTTTTGTAAACTCTGATTTATGTAACTGTGACTGTGCATCCATCACCTGCTTCGCATACCTATTTTGCTGTTGTTTTTGGGCCATCACCACAAGTCTTTCGTCTGGTATTTGTCCACTATTTTGCTGCCTTATTTGCTCAATGCTCTCTGGTGTTATTGAATAAATAACGTCTGTATCTGTTCTTGCTTCCTGTTCATTTTGATACCACTTGATATTCAGCGTAGATTCCCTCATATTAAGAGCCTCTCGTTTATCTACAAGGATGTAACATTGGGCTTTTTTATCAGATGTGTATCGATAGCCGGATGGGCTATACGCCACACGCTCAATTACCTTTGGGCTTAAAAAACTCTCTAATTGCTTCTTTAATTTATTCCAGTTCATCTTTTCACCTCGTGATAATTGTAACGTATTCAAAGGCTATTTGCCACCATCGTGCTCTTTGGACTTAAATGCTTCTAATTAGACAAAAAGCCCAAAAAAACTAAGCGTAATTTCTACGCTTAGTATCAATAGCTATTACCCTTCACCACGAGTCGGATCTGTCATCCCAGTAATTCTTGATATTCTATCAACGGGAAAACCCGCCTTTTTGCCGTGTTCTTTAATTAATTCCTCATTCTTTGCAATATATACACAGTAAAATTTGTTGTCAGTCACATAACTTTCAACCCACTGGATATCACTGCCCATTTCATTAATGACTTTATTGGATCCTTTTGCCGCCTCAATCAATTCTTGTTCTGTCATTTTACCTGCGCCTTCTAATTCGCGTTCAATAACATACTTAGGCATTACTTCACATCCTTTTATAATACAATTCATCAATATAGCACTCTACGATGAGCAGAACTTTCATCACCGCACTGCTCACGTACTATTTATACCCCATTATTACTTTCTTAATTATTTTTATTGGCATATGCCCGATAAAACATTTAAAAAATACCCCCTACAAGATAAGCGCTCATAGGGGGCATCTATTTTTCTAAGTGTTATCCTTTTTTATCACAAGAAGGAGCACTTTACAATTCACCATTTTCATATTTCTCTGTAAAATCATTTAAGGCCTTTACAACCAGTCCTGCAAGTCCAACTAAGGCAATAAGGTTTGGAACGACCATCAGTGCATTAAATGAATCCGCCAAACTCCAAACAAGTTCAACATCTAGTAGTGGTGCTACTGCAATCCCTACTAACACTACCGGTCTATAAAATTTAACCCCTTTTGCGCCGAATAGGTACTTAATGTTCTGCTCACCAAAGAAGTACCATCCGATAATTGTCGAAAATGCAAAGAAGAATAAACAAATTGCAATAAAGGACATTCCGAAATCTCCAAGGAAACTAAAACCTAAATGGAATCCTTTTTGTGTTAGCTCTGCACCAGTTAACCCAGTTTCAAAAGCGCCTGTTGTTAAGATTACAAGTGCGGTAATCGTACAAACTACACCCGTATCAACAATAACACCTAACATAGATACCATCCCCTGTTGAACAGGATGTTTAACTTTTGCAACTGCATGGGCATGTGGTGTAGACCCCATACCGGCTTCATTCGAAAACAATCCACGGGCAATACCATAACGTAATGTTTCCTTAACTGTTGCCCCGATAAAACCACCAGTTGCCGCTCGAGGGTTGAATGCCCCATAGACAATCATTTTAAGTGCCGGCACCAATTGTTCAACATTCATGATAATGATGATCAATCCACCAAGTATATAAAATGCTGCCATAAATGGTACGACTTTTTCTGTAAATGCACCAATTCTAGATACACCACCAACAAGTACCATCCCTGATAAAATAGCGATAATAATACCAATTGCAAGACTCGGAATTGGTACAACGTTTCTTACAGCAACTGCAATTGAGTTGGACTGTACCATATTGCCCATGATTCCAAGAGCAAATACGATTGACACCGCAAAGAAGCCTGCTAAAAATTTATTGTTAAGACCTTTCCTGATATAGAATGCTGGTCCACCTGTTAGTTCACCGCCACGTTCTTCGTTGAATTGTTGGGCAAGAACAGCCTCTGCAAAGATTGTACCCATACCGAAGAATCCACTAATCCACATCCAAAAGATTGCACCAGGGCCACCTGCTGCAATGGCTGTAGCTACACCTGCAAGATTACCTGTACCAACCTGTGCTGCGATGGCTGTCGAAAGTGATTGAAATGGCGACATCCCTTCAGCGTCACCTTCTACATCATTTGATTTAAATACTTGCTTAAACGCCAAACCAATTTTGCTTACCTGCAAAAACCTTAATCTGAACGTAAATAGTACACCTGTTCCGAGTAGGAAAAATAACATCAGCGGTCCCCAAAGAACGCCATTGATTTTATCCAAATATGATAATATTACTTCTGTGCTCAATATGTCTCCTCCTAAAATAAATAGTATGATCATTGCTTGAACTTACGTCGCGAATCGTAAGCACAATCGTAATATTTTTAGGCACAAAAAAAAGACACCACCAAAATTAGCACGCAAAGAAATGCTGCTAATTTCACCCTGTCCTTTTATCTGAAAGTTTCCCTAAAAAATATAAGTTGCTTCGTCGATGCTCTTAAGAGTCTCTCCAGGGGTATGTCATCATGCTGTATTCGACCTGAGAGCTTCAGGTAGCTTCTAGCCAAACTACCCTTTCTCCTACGGTAATACACATATACATTAATATATACATGTATTTCTCCAGCATCAATCAACCACACCGTATTTTGTTTACTTTTTTATTATAATTGATATTTATTTATCAAGCAAGCGTTTTCCGAATTTTATTTTTATTCAGAAAAAAATATCATTGATATACAACACCTTGAAATAAGTGTGTTTTCCATTTTTAGAACGTTGTTTTTATTGTTAAATAATTGTCCAAAACGCCCGCCAAACCATTGTATTTAAAACATTTTGAAAAATTACCATTATTAAACCAATTACCTAATTTATAGAAAACAAAATGCCATAACAGGCTAAAAAAACCCATTATGGCACAACAATTCTCATTTCCTTATTTACCGTAAATCGTCTCATCCCATACATGATGGGGACGCATATATCCTGCGCTCGAACCGAAGAAATCATAGTTGATGTAATCCGATGGTAATGAATCTCCAACCGGATCTCCCCAAGTCGAGTCAATATGCACACGAGTTGAATCCAAATCAGCTAATGACCAGATATGTCCTTCCTTGGTCGTCCTTCCAGCATCACCTACGACACCTTGAATATCAATACCCATTAAACGACACATCATGTTATATGTTGCAGTATAGCCTTCACACACCGCCGTTCCATTGTCCAATAAGCCAAATCCCGTATGGCTTACCCGTTCCAAATCCAAATCATAAGTCGTATTCAGGATAACCCATTCGTATATGGCTTTTGCCTGATCCCACTGTGTCATTTGATCTGAAAGTTTTCCATCAGATTTCATCTCGTTAATATAAGCTTGTGCCCTTAAAGCAAATATTTTTCGCATCAATACAATTTCATCTTCAGTAAAAGTTTCATCATATAGCCTTATCGTCAAATCACTGCCGATACCTGCACTAGATATAGTATAAGTAATACGCCCAGTATAAGACATATACTCAGGATATTTACCTAAAGCGATGTGATATCCTGTGTTAATAAGGTCCTTTGACGACGACGAAGTTGCCTTCTGAAATCTTGCGTGAGGCAAACTAACCGTATATTCAAATATATCATTCATCCCCATATATAAAATAACTTGTGTAAAATCACTTTCTGTAACTGGTTGAACAGGTGGTAGATAATCGTTTGCAGCCAATTGCTTTAATTCTGCCGCAAGAACATATGGCGCCTCATCAACAGCCTCTTCCACAGCCCCCTGAGTACCTAAATCATTAAACTTAACCACCTTCAGCGTCGGTATTTCCTGATCCACTTGACCAATAGTGTTGACGTAATAAGCCATCAACCCGTAAAGTTCTGGACTCTCTTCTGTATATGTCATGCCCTCACTGTCTTGAACTTCAATGCCAGAAGGTGCCATAACCGTCTTCTTAAAGCCTTTGCCATCGTTTTGGTGATCAATACTTAACATGGCTTCAGACATTGGTATCACTTCGAATTTGTCATCTTGCTTAATTAAGTACCATGATAATAATACCAATTCATTTTTGATGTCACTTGAAAATACCAATTGCGTGTCCTTCTGCCAAACGTCGACCTCATAGAGTCCGCTTGGAAATGACTTCTGATCCAGCCCAATGAATTCAACCTGTTCGCCGACCGACTCCACTGCCCTTTTATAAACGATGGATACGACATCTTCACTTGCAAACGTCATTGATGTCATCAATATAATCAGTACAATCAACAGCGCCGACTGTCTAATAACCTTCATTCCTTTAATTCCCCCTATTATGTATTTATTTTATTCTCTTAATATACCCACCCAAATTATAACATATATTAGGAGAGCTAATAAATAAAAGCGCTTATTCTATAGACGATCTGTCTATAGAATAAACGCTTCACATGCATTCGAATTGACTCTATACTTTATAAAAACTTTTCAATATCCTCTGCAATTGCTTCCGGTGCGATTGGCGATTCGTAACGCTTCACTACGTTACCTTCTTTATCAACAAGGAACTTTGTAAAGTTCCATTTGATTTCATTACCTTCTAAAAGATGTGGTAGTTTTTCACTTAAGAATCCTTGCATTTTTTGTCCACCTTCAGTGGATACATCAAATCCGTCAAAGCTTTTTTCGCTTGTTAAGTACTTGAATAGCGGATCTGCATTTTCATCTCGTACATCTACCTTTTGAGACAATGGGAAGGAAACACCATAGTTTAATTGGCAGAATGATCGAATCTCTTCATTTGATCCAGGTTCTTGCTCTAAAAACTGATTGCTTGGAAATCCGATAATCTCAAGTCCCTTATCACTGTATTTTTCGTATAATGCCTGAAGACCTTCGTATTGAGGCGTAAATCCACATTTACTTGCTGTGTTCGTAATCAACATCACTTTGCCTTTATAATCACCTAAGCTTACTACCTCGTCATCTGTGTCTCTAAATTTAAAATCAAAAATTTTCATGTTGTTTCCTCCTTATAATGTGTTTTATATTTTAAGTTCATTTCATTCGTTTAATTCAATCTCGCAAGATTAATCTTACGAGATTGATTATGCGCTTCTTTTTTTGATTTGTCAAGAGATTTGCAAAAAAAATACACCCAGTTATAACTAAGGTGTATTTTATCTTTATTCATCAAATACTGCTGTCATTAATTTATCGTTCAACACATCTAACATTTTCACGGATTCATAAAACTCGTCTTCCGTTAATTGCAATGCCTTCGCCAGTTCTCTAGGTACTTTTCGCGCCTCAGGTATCAAGGCCTTTCCCTCTTCTGTTATGACAATACATGTTTTACGATCATCTTCAGGATGTTTTTCTTTTACAACATATCCACTGTTGATCAAACGTTTGATAATAGGCGTCAATGTGCCCGTCTTCAATTGCAATTCTTCACCAAGTTCCTTGAATCCGATACTTTCCTTTTCCCAGAGTACCAATAGCACAAGATACTGTGGGTAAGTCAGATTCAACTTTTCCAAATGGGGGGTGTACAATCGAATCATTAATCTCGACGCTTTATATAATCTAAAACACAATTGTTGATCTAGATGTAATGCTTTATCACTCATAAATTCACCTTCACTTTATGCAATATTCCGTAATGCTCAATACACTTAAACAATACTAGAGAATAAAGTTACCGTCAACATCCAATACTATTCCTGTTACCTCACTCGGCAATTGACCAACAAATGCCTGTGGATCTGCTTTGATCATTTCAAAAGTATCATAATGCATTGGTATAACAGACTGAGGCTTAATAAAATCAACCGCAATAAGGGCATCTTGAATATCCATTGTAAAATTGCCTCCTATTGGTAACATGGCTACATCAACAGCCTCTGATACCAATAGCTGCATGTCCATTGTCAATCCAGTATCCCCAGCATGGTAAATCTTTTTTCCTTCCAATTCTATAACAAAGCCTCCTGGGTTGCCACCATAAACCATCCCCGAATCCGTTTGAATGCCTGATCCATGTAGTGCTGGTGTCATTTTTACAGTCCCAAAGTCAAAGGTAAAGCGACCGCCGATATGCATTGGATGACACTGAACACCAAACTGACTCAGGTAATTAACGATTTCAAAGTTAGCAATGACAATGGCACCAGTTTTTTTTGCTATTTCAACAGCATCTCCAATATGGTCTCCATGACCATGGGTGATAAAAATATAATCAAGCGCCTCAAATGCATCCGATGTTGTCTTTGCTTGTGGATTGCCCGTTAAAAATGGATCGATTAGTATCTTTGCCCGCTTCGACTCTATGTAAAATGCCGAGTGTCCCAAAAATTGAATGTTCATTTATTTCCCTCCAGTTATTATTAATTTCTTATATAAAACTATATCATACCTATACCCGTAAGCTACAATCTAAAAACGGGATGTAGCGCAATCTAAACTGCGATACATCCCGTTTCTCATATTGTCTTGTCTATGACCATTTATCAAATTCTTTAAGTCGCTCAACAATCGGTAAATGCTGTGTACATTCCTCTTCACAAATGCCACATTCTATACACTGGCTGGCTTGTCCTTTTTTTCCTGCTAGGACACCCCATTCATAGGCACCGCCAATCTGATCCTTCATTTTCTCATCCGTTACATGAAAAACATGTTTTTCGTTATAATACTGCATGAAGCTTGGTACTGCAATTCCTTTTGGACATTTATCACAATAGCCGCAACCCGTGCATGCTTCATTCATTGCACTGCCGACTTTAGTCTGAATGGCTTCAATTTTTTCTGCTGTAAAAGGGGTTGCTTCGTCAGCAATTCTACATGCCATATCAATATGTTCTTTTGTTGTAAAGCCATTAAGGGCCACTGTTATTTGAGGTGCCGATATGACAAACCTTAATGCTGCTTCTGTCGCTGTTTCTTCACCTTCAGTCAAGAAAGCCAATTCCTCTTCATGGCCTGGAATCGCCCCACCACTTAAAGGATTCATGGCTACGACGCCATAGCCCATATCGTAGGCTGTTTGTACACCTTCCCAACGATATGGAAAGTTCAAGATATTAACCCCTAATAAAACGCCGTCTATTTTTTTATCTTCCAATATTTCTTTGACTTCATTGCCTGTTTGATGAGAAGATAGAACGATATGATCAATCAACCCCTCTTCTTTACACTTGAGCAATCCTTCATATTGTCCACCCGGTTGCATAGCCAATTCATAATGTTCTTTTTTACGAATACACCAGATGTGATAGAAATCGATTTTCTCTACCCCCAACCGTTCAATGGATTTTTTTACTTGTGCTATAGCCTTTTCTGCCGTATCAAATTCCGTTGGCATTCCTTTTGTAGAAACATAAAATGCCCCTGGCATATCCTTAAACGCTTCACCAAAAATATCCTCGCTTTGATCTTCACAATAATTGGGTGCCGTATCAAAATAATTAATCCCCATTTTGTTGGCGTATCTGACGATTTCTGCATTTTCCTCAATCGGTTTTGTGATATCAAACCGCATGCCGCCAAATCCTACAGCAGATACTTTCTTGCCTGTTATGCCATACTCTTTATAGATCATTTGCCCACTCCTTTGTTCCAACTAGTTATAACTTCCATTGCCATATATATTCTATCACTTAGAGTATACTCTAAGTCAAGTCCTTGCAGTAAATCACCGTACGCGGTATGCTTATTTTATATCAAAGGAGGTCCCATGTCTGATAATACCCCATTACTAAAAGATATGTTATTTAATAAGGAAACCGTTACACTCCTTGCCAATTGTATAGCTGGAGTCTACCCACCCTTTAGCAGTACTCACTTTATAGACACTGCCATCAAGGCCTTTCCTCAATTGGAATTGAAAGAGCGCATGAGTTACCTCAGAGAGCTTATTGAAAAGTCTATTGATGCACCATACCCTGAAACATTAGAAATATTGAAACAATCCTTGGACACATTGCCTGATGCTACTGAAGCCTTTGTCTTTGGTGCTTACCAGGACTACATAATGGTCAATGGCTGTACAGAGGAACATCTAAATTTATCGCTAAACTACATTGGTGCATTCACCGCTTATTTTTCTGGAGAATTCGCCATACGAACATTCATCAATACCTATCCAATAGAAACTTTTGAGTATTTCAATAAATGGTCTTTAAGTGAGGATGTCCATCGGAGACGTCTTGCCAGTGAAGGCCTTAGGCCAAAGCTCCCTTGGTCCATCGGCATTACCTTCGATTACACCAAAGGAATTAAAATCCTAGACAATCTGTATACAGATGAGGATCGGTATGTCACAAGATCTGTTGCGAATCACCTAAATGATATTTCCAAAATAGATCCTGACCTTGTTGTTAAAACGCTGAAGCAATGGAAAGCGTCAGGCAAACAAGATGAAAAAGAAATGACTTATATCATCAATCACTCTTTACGAACATTGATTAAAAAAGGCCATGCAGAAACCCTTGAATTCTTAGGGTACCCAACAAGGCCAAACATCAGCATACAAAATGCCCTTATTGAAACACCGACACTGAATCTGAATGACTACCTGGTTTTTGCATTTGATATCGAAGCCCACGACGCTTTATCTCTGATGGTAGACTACACCATCAACTATCCAATGGCCAAGGGCAAACGCTCTGATAAAGTCTTTAAAATAAAAAAGCTCTCCCTACAAGAAGGAGAGCGTGTTCATATCGATAAAAGACACCAGTTTAAGTTGATGACCACTAAAAAGCTTTATAGTGGGACTTACCATCTCAGTCTCAAGATTAACGGTACCCAGTATAATATAGGATCATTTAGTTTGCTTGTGTAAGTTGAAATATAAATTACCCCTTGATAATACGAGACCGGATTCCTTCAATCATATTGTCTTTTAGATCATATAGCTGATCACTTAAATTGACATAGTATCTGTCTGGTTCCGAGAAGTTCATAAGGCCTGTCCACAATGTTTTCAGCTGCTCGTTCAAGCGCTCTCTGATCGCTTCCAGAGTTGGAAAGTCGTATACCAAGACACCTTCTTTAACAATTTCTTGTTGTAGTTTAACGGCCTTGAAGTTGGTTGCGACTTTGTTCTTTCTCTTTTCCAATTCGTCTGTCAACAGATATGGTTCTTTTATGGTTTCGTCCTTTAATGTCAATACATCAGCAAAGGCCTGTCCCGTCTCGTTGTCATATAGGCGCCACACTTCTTTAAAGGCAGGATTAACGGTCTTGCCTGGGCTGTCAGATATCTTGATGCGGGCTTCTACTTCACCGTCTCTTTCCACGCCGACTAGTTTGTACACGCCACCAAAGACTGAATCTGATTTTGCTGTTATCATCCGTTCACCAACACCATAAAAATCTATTGGTGCATTCTTCATTTCAAGTTCTGTTACTTTCCACTCGTCCAATGAATTGGACACTGTAATTGTAGCATTAGGAAGTCCAGCATCATCCATCATCTTACGACACTCATTGGATAAGTATAGGAGTGAACCACTGTCCAATCGAATACCCATGGACGCTGACGGTTTCATTGTTTTCATCACCTCTATTGCTGCAGGCATACCTAATTTTAATGTTGAAAATGTATCCACTAGGAAGACAGCTTTTGCATCATGGGTTTTAACATATAAGTCAAAGGCTTCTTTGTCCTCACCGACATAAGTCACAAAAGAATGGGCCATGGTACCAACCACTGGAATACCATACTCTTTACCCGCTTCGGTTAGTGACGTCCCCACAACACCAGCTACATAAGCAGCTCTGGCCCCTTTTAAGCCACCGTACTTCCCTTGGGATCTTCTTGGTCCAAAGTCAATAACCGGTTTACCGTTGGCCGCTCGAACAATTCTGTTGGCCTTGGTCGCAATCAAGGTTTGATGTGAGACTTCTAGGATACCAGAAGTTTCAATCATAAAATGTTCAAACATTGTTGCCTTCACCGTTACAAGAGGTTCGTTCGGAAATACTGGTGTGCCTTCTGGTATCCCCCAGATTGAACCTCTAAATTTATAGTTCTTCAAATAAGTCAAGAAGGCCTCAGACATGCCTTGCTCGCGTAAGTAATTGATGTCGTCTTCAGAAAAACGTTGGTTTAAAATAAATTCAATTTGTTGTTCTAAACCGGCCATAATAGCGAAACCGCCACTGTCTGGCACTTTCCTGAAAAAATAATCAAAATAGCCCACTTCTTCATGTTGTCCATTGTCAAATAGTACCTGCGCCATTGTAAATTCATAAAAATCTATATACAAGTTCATATTACTTCTTCTCATGTTATCCCTCCAACAGTTCGTCTATCTTCTATTCCATATATTCCAGTTGAAATCAAATGTATAAAGCTTTGCTGGTTTTCCTTTTCCATTTGGTTGTTCCAGTTCACCAGTTTCTTTCAAAAATCCTTTTTTCAATATATTGCGATGAAAGTTCTTCTTAGCGTAAAGTTCGTTCTTGATGACTTCATAAACTTCCATAAGAGCCTTTAATGTAAATGTTTTAGGCATCAAACTTAATGCTATCGGTTCGTAGTCAATCTTGCCCACCAATCGTGTAAGAGCATAATCGATGACCTCCGCATGATCGAAGGCAATCGCTTCTCCTTGGCTGACATTTTTAACGATTGCTTCTGTATTGGTGTTGGAGTATCCTACAAAAGTGACGGATACATCCAGATCAAATTCTATGACCTCTTTCAAATCATCTGAAACCAATTTATAGTGAGTGACACGATGAGAATGGTGTGTCCCCCAACTGTCTTCTGCAACCTGATTGTCTAAAAACTCCGAGCGTTCTATACTGAACCACTTGGCATCTTCTGCATCATCGTCAGCGATTACTTGATGTTTACGCTTATCAACCAGTGCCATATAGGCTACAGACACGATACGATCCCTCGGATCTCTATAAGGATTGTCCCCAATTGTTTTGAGTTGTTCCATAAACACATCTATATGAGTTTCTTCACCTAACTCTCTTTTGGCACATTCATGCAAGCCTTCAGACATATTAAGAAAACCACCTGGTAATGCCCATTGTCCCACACAAGGATGGTCTTTACGTTTGACAAGGAGTATCTGTAGTGCCTTGGAATTCACACTTTCTATCTGCTTGTCATCGATAGTGAATATAACAGCATCCGTCGTCAATGAAGCCTTTTCGTACCTGCTGGGATCATATTTTCCTAAAAAATCTTTAAGGGTTTCCCCTCTTTGATTTACTTTATCCATAAGTCACCTCATATTATTTATC
>Ga0070724_10000924_pt1 | contig 18801 bp, 18 predicted proteins | sample tdDd001_FD_67278 | JGI IMG/M metagenome (GOLD analysis project Ga0070724, IMG submission 67278) | Marine sediment microbial communities from the Atlantic coast under amendment with organic carbon and nitrate - tdDd00.1 | ecosystem: Environmental > Aquatic > Marine > Coastal > Sediment | place... | reverse complement strand
CATGTCCCAGTAGTCCAAGTACTCCAGTCTTCATTAGTTAGTGTGAAAATATATATATTGCCATATATCGAGTGTTTCATGCCATTGGTTATTTTAACGTATGGTAGATAAGGGCCACTCCATCCTGAAATTCCAGGGTTTTCAATTAACTGATCTGCCTTTAATGTATAAAATCCTCCAGTTGAGTTATCATTGCTTGTTTTTTGTAAATTCTCGCTAGTGTCAATGTAATATGTTTCCCAAGCTTTGCCAACTTCTTTTAAATCAGATAGTACTGAGGTTGCCTGTGTTTGTTGAATTGCTGAATATAATGCAGCGCTAGATATAACAGATAGAGCACCAAATATAGCTAAGGCTATGCGAGCATCAAGTCCAAACATAGCACCTGTTTTGGTTTTAATCATTTATGGAATTCCTTTAATTGACAGTATATTTTTTATATGTTAAATGATATATTAAAAAAGCCTTTAAATCAAGAATAAAGCTTTACATTTTGATATAATTTGGCTAAAATAGTAGGGTACAAATTATATAAATTACTCACAAGTTTTATATCTAGGAGATATTATGCTATTTTTTAAAAATAATGCTTTAACTATTACGCTATTTACACTTTATATAGCTTTATTTTCTGGTGCTGGAATGTATATTGATAAGCAGTTCTTTTTTGAAGAAAATAAGCTTTTAACATTTGCATATTTTGGTCATTATATTCTATTTAATATCGCTATTTTATCTATTTGGGCGATATCTGTTTTCTTAAAAAAAGATACATTATTTAAAATTTCAAATTCAGCTGTCTTTATCTTATCAGCATTAGCTTTTGCTGTTCTTGCTATAATGTATTATGAAGCTACTTTTGTGCTAGATCGAGCTCATTGGCCGCTATCTAACTTATATGAAGTTAGTATTTTCTTTTATGCTATTACAATTACTCTTGCCTTTATTTTTACAAAAATGCAGAAAAAACTTACAGTGTTTTTAGTTGCTTTGCTATTCTTTGAACTTGCGCTAATCGTATGGTTAGAATCAGTTGGGCAAAATATGTATAAAGAGTTAATGCCAGCTTTAAGAAGCTACTGGTTACCATCACATGTTGCAGCTAACTTTGTTGGTTACGGTGCGTTTTGTATTGCGGGTATGGCCGGATTAATGGGTATTATTAAACATTATACGAATTTTAAATATTTACCAAGTGTAGATTCTGTAGAAAATATTAGCTTTAAGGCAATCGCATTAGGCTTTCCACTATTTACTATTGCAACAATTTTAGGTTCTTTATGGGCTTATGAAGCATGGGGTGCTTATTGGAGTTGGGATCCTAAAGAAACATGGGCTTTAATTGTATGGCTTATTTATGGTATTTATTTACATCTCAGAGTTAGCAATAAGGTTAGTAAACAAACTCTTTGTTGGATTAGCTTTGCGGCTTTATTTATAACATTATTCTGCTTTTTAGGCGTAAACTTATATCTATCAGGTTTACACTCATATGGCCAGTTAAATTAAGATAAGGAAATTATAAGAAAAATGAAAAAACATATTTTAACTCTAGCTTTATTAACGTTAGTTTCAGCTTGTGCATCAACACCAGATAGTGATGAGATTGTTGGTAAAGACATTGACCTTTATAACCAAGGTATGGATGCACTATATGATAAAAAGTATAGAACAGCTGTTAATTTGTTTGAAGAGCTAGATCGTCAACATCCTTACTCTGACTATTCTAGAAAAGGTCAGATTATGACAATTTTTGCCTATTTTGAAGATGAAGGTTATGATGAAACAGTATTCGCAGCAGATCGTTTTATAAACTCAAATGTTGGTTATAAAGACTTGGATTATGTTTATTATATGAAAGGCCTAGCTGACTACTATCAGATTTCAGACACAAAGCGTGACCAGAGTCACACAAAAAAATCTTTGGCATCATTCCAGGAATTATTAAATAGATTTCCAAAAAGTAAATATGCAAAAGACGCTCAGCAAAAAGTTAACCTTTGTTATGATCATTTAGCAGGTAAAGAAATGGAAATTGGTAGATTTTATCAATCTAAAGGAAACCTTTTAGCTGCTGCTAATAGATTCCAAACTGTTATTACAAGCTATCAAAGATCATCTCAAACTCCTGAAGCATTATTCAGAATTGCAGAAGTTTACACAGCTTTAGGTCTTGAAGATGAAGCTGTTCGAGCTTTAAGTATTTTAGGCTATAACTATTCAGGCAATTCTATATGGTATGAAAAAGGCTATGATTTACTGACAAATATTGATGATTATGAAGCAAAATACCAAGATGAAGACTGGTTTAAAAAATTCAATAATGGAATGAAAAAAGTTTTTAAAAAATAAAATTTAAAAATAGGGTGTTAAAATGTTAGAAAGACTAACCATAAATAATGTTGTATTAGTTGAAAAACAGCAGGTGGATCTTGAAAAAGGATTTATTGCATTAACTGGTGAAACAGGGGCTGGTAAATCAGTATTTATTGATTCTATCGCTTTAGCTTTAGGACAAAGAGCAAATGCTGAATATATTCGTTACGGAGAAGATTCAGCAGTTATTCAAGCAGACTTTTACTTTAAAGGAGATCACCAAAGCATTCAACAGTTACAAGAATTTGGTATTGATGTTGATGATAACGAATTTTCTATTAGAAGAAAAATAACTTCAGATGGACGTTCTGCAATTTTTGTAAATGGTAGTAAAATCACTCAAAGTCAAATCAAATCTATTGCTACGCACTTAGTTGATATGCACTCTCAATATGATAATCAGGTTTTACTTGATTCTAAAAACCATGTTGAATTATTAGATTCTTTTGCTGGTATTGATAAGGCAGATTTAAAGGCTGCTTATAAAGATTATAGATCAAAAAAACTAGAATTAGATAGTTTTAGAGAAAAAGCAGATGACCAAGAGCGAGAGCTAGCGCTACAAAAATCATACCTTGAAGAATTAGAAATTTTAGATATTAAAGAAAATGAAGTTGATGATTTGACTGAAGAACGCAAGATGTTAATGTCTGCTGAAAAAGTTATCGATAATATTCAAACAGCAGATAATTATCTTTCTGGAGACTTAGTAAATAGCTTACAAATGGCAGAGAAGTCACTAACTGATGCAAGTATGAACTTAACAGAAGATTTAGCTAAAAAAAGTGAAGATTTAATTAATCGTTTAGCAAATCTATCAATTGAAGTTGAGGATGTTGCTGGAGAAGTTAATTACATTTTAAGTTCTATTGAAGTTAACCCAACTAGATTAGTTGAAGTTGATGATCGTTTATTTGGAATTAAAGACTGTGCTAGAAAACATAAAGTAGAACCAGTTGAACTACCTTCTTTATTGCTTAGAATGCGTGAAGAAGTAGCCAAATTAGAAAACTTTGAACAAAACTTGGACGCTTTAGAATCAGCGGTTGCTGCAGCAAAAGCTGAATTTGAAAAGCAAGCTTCTAAAGTTGCAAAAGTAAGAGTTTCAATGGCTGAAAAGCTTTCAGCAGAAATTGAATCGGTGTTGCAAAATCTACATATGAAAAATGCTAAATTTAAAGTTAACTTTACAGATTTAGATTTTGATAGTTGGACTTCAAATGGTTCGCAAGCAATTGAATTCTTTGTTGCTACAAACTTAGGTCAAAAACTATCAAGTTTGGCAAAAGTAGCTTCAGGTGGTGAGGTTGCTAGATTAATGCTTGCGCTAAAAGTGGTATTCTTTAAAAACATTCCAGCTCAAACATTAGTATTTGATGAAATTGATACAGGTGTTGGTGGCCAGGTTGCTGATTCAGTTGGTGAATGCTTAAAAGAGCTATCAAAACAGCATCAAGTTATTGTAATTTCTCACCAAGCTCAAGTGGCTAGCAAAGCCGATCAGCATTTAAAAATTGAAAAGTCTGTTATTGGTGATTCAACCATTTCATCAGTACGCCAGCTTGAAAGTAATGAAATTATTGACGAGCTAGCAAGAATGATTTCAGGTAAAGAAATTACCGAAGAAAGTAAAATGCTAGCACAAAGATTATTAGGGTAATAAAAAAGGGTGGATGAGTGAAGTATACTGCGATTGTACTAATTATGTTATTAAGTTTTAATGCTAATGCTGAAATTTTTCAGAATAATGGCTCTAGTTCTAATAGTTATAATAGAGAAAAGAATTTTATATCTTATATTTCTGATTTGCCATCAGAAAAAGGAGAGTATTACCTCGGTGAAGTTTCAAAATGTATGGATGTTATGACCCTTGCTAGACGTAACTCAGCTATGCTGTCAAAAGAAGAGCAGTACGTAGTAAAAGAATTATCGAGAGATTTGATTGAATATTATAATAGTCTAAACTCGGTAATTAACTATGAAATAAAAAAAGATCGCAATGTTAGTTTAGAAAATCTTCCTAAAAAAATAAATAAATGCTTTTCTTTAATGCGAGAGCTTGATAGAGTTTCGCAAGAAAATAATCAAGAAGATTTTTCTATGAAAATACGAGGAACTCTAATTGGTAAAAGTGAAACTGAAAAATATTATAAAACATTTCATAGATGTGTAGCCGACATGTCGGTAATCGCAACACTTACAGATAATAACGAGAAGCTAGAAAGAATAAATGCTTTAGGGGATGTTTTAGATGATATAATGAATATATTAAATAAAAATATTTCTAAAGAATTTTATAACAAAGTAAACCAGGCAAGTAAAACAGACCTAAAGCAAACTGCACAATCTCTTAATAGCAAAGAAGTGGATCGTAAAGAACTTTTAGAGGGTATGAATCAAAATGTAAATAGTTGCATCACAAAACTTGATTTATTTATGAATAATTACTTTAAAAATAATAAAAGGCAATAGTATGGACTTATTTGAATTTGCAGAAAATAAACTAACAGAAACAGAAGCTAAAAAACGCATTAGGCAGCTTGTTAAGGAACTGAACTATCATTCAGACCTTTATTATAACAAGCAAGAGCCTGAAATTGCTGATGTTGAATATGATGAAATGTTCAGAGAGCTAGAAAAGCTAGAGGCAGATTTTCCTAATTTAAAAGTTAAAAATTCTCCAACAGAAAAAGTTGGTGCATTGCCTAATTTTGCACCACCTTATAGGGTTGAATATAGAAAAACAAGTATAGATATTACTGGAAAATCTGTAATAGTACCATTACCAATAATAATCCCACTGAAAAATCAATTTACACCTGTTGAACATAAAGTTAAAATGCTATCTTTAAGTAATATGTTTAAAGATGAAGATGTTTCTGATTTTTTCAAAAGAATTCGTAATTATTTAAATATGCCAGAGCATGCTCAAGTAGATGTATTTGCTGAATATAAAATTGATGGTATTTCATGTAATATTCGTTATGAAGATGGTAAGTTAGTGCAGGCTGCAACCCGTGGCGATGGCCAAACAGGTGAAGATATTACGCTAAATGTAAAAACTATAAAAAATGTTCCGCATGAACTAAAGGGTAACAATATCCCTAAAATTATCGATATTCGCGGTGAAATCTTCATGTATGATGCTGAATTTGATAAGATGAATGAAGATCAGGCTAAAGTTGAAGGTAAGATTTTTGCTAACTCTCGTAATGCGACTTCAGGATCTGTTCGTCAGCAAGATCCTGATGTTGTTAAAAAGCGCCCGTTAAGCTTTTTTGCTTATTCAATGGGGGAGCTTAGTGAAGAATTTAAACTTTCATCACAAGAAGAATATCATAATTTATTGATGGAATGGGGTTTAACGGTTATTCCTAATTCTAAGATTGTTAAATCAGAAGAAGAAATTCTAGAGTTTTATAGAAAAACTATCGAAGACCGCCCAGAGCTTGGCTTTGCGATCGACGGTATGGTTTATAAAGTTAATGACTTTGAGTTACAAAAGCGTCTAGGCTTTATTTCTCGTTCACCTCGTTGGGCAATTGCTCATAAATTCCCTGCTATAGAAAAAACAACAGTATTAGAAGCTATTGATATTCAAGTAGGGCGTACAGGAACATTAACTCCAGTTGCAAGGTTAAAGCCTGTTGAAGTTGGCGGAGTTGTAGTTTCAAATGCTACTTTACACAATATAGATTATATTAATGAGCGTGATTTACGTGTTGGTGATAGTGTGTTTGTTGTAAGAGCTGGAGATGTTATTCCTAAAGTAGCTGCAATTGCTAAAAAAGCCGAACCTCGTGCAGATAAGTTCCAATTCCCAGAATCTTGCCCTGTTTGCGGTGGAGAGGTTGAAAAAGTTGTTAATCTTGATTCAAATAATACAGCATATCAATGTACAAATCGTTGGGAATGCAAAGCTCAACTTGAGGCAACAATTAAGCATTTTGTAAGTAAAGATAATGTTGATATTGATTCTGTTGGAGAAAGTTTTATTAGGTTAATGCTGGAGCTAGATTATATTAAAACTCCGGTTGATTTATATAATTTACATCAGTATCGAGATGAACTAATTGCCCTAGATGGCTATAAAGAAAAATCAATTGATAATATTTTACAGGCAATTGAAGAGAAAAAGAAAATTAGCCTAGATAGATTTATTTCTAGCCTTGGAATTCCATTGGTTGGTAAAGAAACAGGTACTGAACTAGCTCAGTTCTATTTAAGTTTAGATAAGTTTGTTAACTGTGTGAAAAATAATGAAATCTTGGTTGACTTTATGTCTGCAAATAGTAAGCAGAATAAAAAATATGTTGAAAATATTATTCATTTCTTTACTAAAGATCATGGAATTGAAGTTATTGAGAAATTTAAAGAAAATGAAGTTGAAATTCTAGATTTTGAAGTTAAAGAAGTTTCAGAAAATCCATTTAAAGATAAAGTTATTGTTTTAACTGGTACGTTACAATCTGTTAAACGTGCTGAAGCTAAAGACTTTCTAAAACTTTGCGGTGCTAAGGTTGGTTCAGCAGTTTCTGGTAAGACAGATTTAGTTGTTGCAGGGCTTTCAGCTGGTTCAAAGCTTAAAAAAGCAGAAGAATTAGGCATTGAAGTAATCGATGAGGATACATTTTTAGCAATTAAAGAAAGTATTAGTTTATAAATACTTGAAAATAGCTGCTACTTGGGATGCCTTCAACGTTCACGAAGACCTTGATATAACAGGAGATTTGTCAAAGAAATACATAATCAAGCTTGTAGAATTGTCTAAATATAGGATCATCTTAAGGAAAATTACGCTAATTTGCTTAAGGAAGTTGAGGATATATTGAATAGTTAATAACTTAACTTTTTCGTTTTTTTATATTTAAAGCCCAGTGTATTCTCTGGTCTTTTTTATTTTGTTGCCAAAATTTTGATAATTTGATAATCTAATTAGGTATAAATTAATTTAGGAATTGAGAATGAACGAAGTACTAGCAAAAAAGTATAAAGGAATTTATGAATATCATAAGTCACAAAAGCCAACTAGTAAAACTATTGTATGTGTAGCAGGGGTTTCTGAAGGTGCATTCAGATGGTATGATAGCTTACCTATTTTAACTCAAGAATTTAATGTGGTACTGTTTAATAACCCAGGAGTTGCCACAGCTCCAGATAAAATTACATTTACTGTAAATGAACAATCTGAAGAATATCAGCATATTTTAGATCTTTTAGAAATTGATTCATATTATTTAATAGGGCATTCAATGGGAGGTTTTATATCTCAAAGAATGACTTTAAATAGTCCAACAAAGGTAAATAAACTTGTACTTATTGGTACTAGTTTTGGTTCATTCCAGTCTGAAGTTGATATAAAGTCAATCATGGATACTAAAAACACTCTAAAAAATTCAATTGGTAATATTAAGAATCATCATAAATTAGTAAAAATGCAAGACTACTCGTTTACTGAAGAGTTTCAAAATGAAAATCCAGAAGTTATTGAAAAATATTTAGATGAAAAGCTAAATAAGTACAAATTAGGGAAAAGAACTTTAGTTTCTCATTTTGTTTGCGGTGGTCGATTCTCTAGCGTTGGAGAAACTCATAAAATTTTAGCACCAACTTTAATTATTCATGGCACAAAAGATAGAATGGTAAATGTTGATGGTGGCAGAAAGCTAGCAAAAACTATTCCTAATGCTCAGATTTTAGAAGTAAAAGATGCGGGTCACACTCCTTTTGTTGAAGATGTTTCATTAATGAATACAGTGGTTGACTTTTTCTTAAAAGATAAGCAAATAGGGGTGGTTTTAACAAAAGATTATATCATAGATGAAAGCCTTTTAAAGAAAGATCAGATATTTAGAGAGCATTCTAGATCTATCACTTATGCAAACTTTATTAAAGAATTATTTATGGTTGATGAGTTTGAAGCTAAGTTTGATCAATACTTAGATATATTAAAGAGCGTTAAATAACTGGCGATTTTCATTGATTTTACAAAAAAAAGTGTTACAATCACTATTAAATACATAGATATAACAAGTAATTTAGGAATTTTTAATGACTGATAATCAAAATACAGAAACTCAAAATAAACATTTATTTACAATTGATAAAGACTACAATAAAATTAAGCTAGACAAGTTCCTAGCTGATAAATTTGGTGTGGGTTTTTCATTAATTCGTAAAATGGCGAGAAAAGGCCAAATCCGTCTAAACTCATCTAGAGTTAAAGGTAACGAAGTTCTTAAAATTGATGATGTTGTTAAAGTTCCAGGCTTATTTTTAAATGCTCAGGCTGAAATGGCAAATCAAGACAATAAGCCAAAAGGTTTATTTACAGCAAAACAAATTAAAGATGCTAAAACTTGGATTTTATATGAAGATGATGATATTTTAGTTATCAATAAACCAGCAGGTATTCCTGTTCAAGCTGGTTCAGGACAAGATAAGAGCATTGATAGATTATTTGCAGAGGTTTACCCAGAAAAAGCACCAAAACTAGTTCACCGCTTAGATAAAGATACATCTGGTTGCCTAATTATGGCGAAAAATAAATCTGTAGCTAAAGATTTAGTAACTCAGTTCTCAAAACGTAAAACTCATAAAACTTATTTAACAATTGTAGTTGGTAATTTACAAGATCCTCAAGGTGAAATTAACTTTTCAGTAGAAAAGCAATTTACTGAGCATAATAAAGAGCGTATGAAGGTTGTTGAGAATTCAGGCAAAGATGCAAAAACATTCTATAAACGTTTAGCAAGGCATAAAAACTACCATTTCTTGGAAGTTGAGATTGAAACTGGTAGAACTCACCAAATTAGAGTTCATATGCAGTCAATTGGTACTCCAATTTTAGGTGATGGAAAATATTCTGAGAAAACATTAAATGCACTACCAAATGGTAAAAAAGTTAAAATGTGCTTACACTCATATAATTTAGAAATAGTACATCCAATAATAGAAAAAGTGATGGAATTTAAAGCTCCAGTTAACTCAAAAATGCTAGAAGTTATGGAAATGCTAGGATTTAATCATAAATAATATTTTTTTAATAAGTCTCTATATCTAGAGACTTATTTTTTTATCTTGATATTTAAAAATAAATAGCTATAATGACTAAACATTTTCCATATGAGGGATATATCATGTTTACAACTTCACAAGTTATTGGCGCTCTTGCTTTAGCTCTGTTTGTGATATTTGGCCTTTGGCTTTACAACAAGGTTAAAGAAAGAAGTAGTCAGAAAAAAAGGCAATTGAATGAAAATAATTCTGAAAAACTCAACGAAGCTATAAAGCATGAGCAAGATCGTCAACGGCTAGTTCGTTCTCGGGAAAAGAAGATGAAAAAAGTTGATTCTGGTGATAGTGATTTAGTTACTTCAGCAGTTATTTATCATACCGCAAATTCATCAGATGACGAATCTTCGCGACAGAATACTCGACAAGAAGAGTCATATACTCCATCAGAACCTGCCAGTGGTGGCGGTGATAATGGAACAAATAGTGATTAAAATCTAATTAAAAATAGCGAAAATAGCCTGAAATATGGCTGTTTTTGATTTTTATAAACTAAATAGATAGTATTTTAGCGAAAATTATTGACTTATTAAAACTGAGATCTTATAAATATAAGTACAGCAACACTTTTCAACACAAAACTTCTCAACAACACTCTATGGTGAATAAAATGAAAAGCATTAATGAAGCAATCAATGTTGTAAAAACAATTTTCTCAGATAAAAACCTAGTCGACTTTGATGTCGATTACGAATTTGAAAACGTGCCGGAGGGCTTATGGAAATAGCCATTAAGTTTACGATTATAGGTGTTATTGTTTTAATAGCATTTTATAGCCTTATCCCAATCACTTCTATCGAGCGAAAATAAACAAATTTGAAAGCAGCCCGTGAGGGCTGCTTTTTTGTATCTAAGTGTTGAATATATATAAATGAATAATTATACTATTATAACTATTAAAAGTTTAGGAAAAGAATTTATTAAAAAGTTCTTTAATTCTATATATTCTTATATATGAGGATCTAATTTATGGGTATTTCATTTCTATGGGACCTTGTTAAACAAGAAAAAGACTTCCTGTATTATGTTTTAATAATTGTAGTAGTTGCAGTTTTATACACAGCTGGTCCAGTTCTTTTGGGGCAGATTGTAGATGTCGCAACATCAAACAATAAAGATTCAAATGCTTTGATTATGGCCGGTGCTTTTTTTGCAGTAGTTTCTGTAACGAGACTATTTCTTAATTACGCAAGTATGAAATTAAGTGAAAAAATATTTGCAAGTATTTCAATTAAAACAGCAAACTTTTTTTACAAAAGAGCGCTAAAAAAAGATATCTCATTTGTGTTAGATGCAGGTTCTGGACAAATATCGCATAAAATAAACAATAGCTATATGGAATGTACCGCTTTAATTTCAACATGTGTTAACAAACTATTTTTATTTAGTGTGTTGTTTTTAGGGCATCTTGCAGTTATTTTTTATTTTTTGCCGTCCTTAGGGTTCATTATTCTGTCTATTTTAGCAGTTTATTCTTTGATTTTTGTACCAATGTCTAAAAAATTAAAAGAAAAGCTGAAAGAATACTACGCCGCAAAGGACTCTATGTTTAATTTTGTGACTGATACTATTGCAAACATTTTGCTGGTAAAGTCATTTTCTAGTGAAAAAGCAGAAGATAAACACTTATCTGAATTATCACTAGAGGCTTATGATAAAAATGTTGATTATGGTTACTTTAAAGCATTTAACATGTCTTGTCAGTCAATATCAAGAACTGTAATTGTGGTTATTACAGTTTGTTATTGTGGACACTTGATTTCAATAGGAGAGCTCTCAGTAGCAACATTTTTCATTGTATACTCATTGGCTATGAATACTAATTTTTTCTTAATAAGTATTATTGAAGGAATTGGTACTTATTATTCGAAACTTGGAGTTCTTGAAAATACTCTTGAGCTACTAGATGAGAATTCTCAAGAAAAAGATAGAGGTGATAAACTCGAGTTTAATGGAGGTGATATAGAGTTTAAAGATGTTTCTTTTGCTTATGATAAAGCAGAAGAAAATACTCTTGAAAGCTTTAATTTATCCATTAAAAATAAGGAGAAAATAGGGATTGCAGGTGAAAGTGGGGCAGGTAAGTCTACTCTAATATCTTTACTGCAAGGGTTTTATAAACCTATAAGTGGAGATATTACCTATAATAATCAGAGTTTTGATTGTTTAGATGTAGAGTCAATCAGGTCGAATATTTCATATATTCCTCAAGACCCTAGCTTATTCTCTCGCTCTATTTATGATAATATTGCTTATGCGAAGCCAGATGCCAGCAAGCATGAAGTTATGAGGGCTGCAAAGTTAGCTAACGCTCATGAATTTATTACAAAACTGCCAAATGGCTATGGAGAAACAGTTGGTGAACGAGGGTTTAAACTTTCAGGAGGGCAAAAGCAAAGAATCGCAATTGCTCAGGCAATTTTAAAAGATGCGCCGATTCTTATCATGGATGAAGCAACTTCAGCATTAGATTATAATTCTGAAAAGCTAATTCAAGAAAGTTTGCAGAATTTATTGAAAGATAAAACGTGTATCGTAATTGCTCACCGGTTATCAACAATTAAAGCCATGGATAGGATACTTGTATTAGAAGAAGGTGAAATCGCAGAAGAAGGTTCTCATGATTCATTAATTGAAAGAAATGGCCGTTACAAAGGTCTTTGGGATATACAAATGGAGGGCGTTGCTCCTGAATTAGCGAAAACTGCATAATAATGCAGAAAATGAATAAGCAGCCTTGAAAATAGGCTGCTTTTATTCGTTTTGTCGTGAGAAGTTGTTATTAAATATGATCATAGTCTTATTGCTTAGTTTTTAATGGCTCAAGCAAAATTAGTAAAGATATTATAACTGCAGACATTAGCAATATAGGGATCAAAGGATTATCAATACAAATATCAATAAATTTACTTATAGATATATCGATACCAGAGATAAGACCAGAACCAAAATCGTTATTTCGATAGTTTAAAGAAGAATTCATGAAGTTGCTTAGGATATTGCTAATAGGATTAAGCTTTGTCATAAAAATACCTCAGAGTATAAAAGTAATTGATTAATTCTTAATATAATTATAAAAAGAAATAGAGTCAATAAAATAAATGGTAGATTCTATAATATAATAGATATTACATAATATACATTATGCGACAAGTATAAAGAGAAAGAAATAGTTGCCCTTTTGTTATTTGATTTTAATTGGTTGTTGAATTGTTTTATGTTTTGTAGTTGATGATTTAGAGCTTTAACATTTTAAATTGTTTTGATGTTACCTATTAAACTTGTGCTACCTGCTTGTCTGCTTATTAATTATGCTGCTTAATGCCTACTAAGCTTGTGTTGTTTATTGAATAATAGTTTTATAACAGTTTTAGTCTGTTGTGATAATTAATGTATAAAAAAAGGAGCTCCATTACTAGAGCTCCCTGTCGGTAGTGTGTTTTAGATTTTTGAGGCCTCCTCAACAGCTTTATTAAGAGCTACCATGTCATACACTTTCTGTGGACATTGGTAGCAGCCCCCTGTTACAAAAACAGTCCCTTGGTCACTTATCGTAGTGCCAGGTTCTGTTCCTCTATCTTCGTGGAATTTGATGATTTTCTTGGCAAATCCCACTAGTGTAGCCATTTGGGGGCTAAGGATGTCAATTGACATATCCTTTTCTCCTTTTGGATGAAAAAATACTAATACTTACTAAGTATTAGTTCCTAGAATTTGTTAAAATAACAGTTCCGTATTACAATGGCTTAAAAGCCAGAATTAGAGATAAGAAAGCTTATCTTGAGAAAAGTGTTATTTTCGTATTATTTTATGTAAATCAGTATAAAAAAATAGCTGACTTATAGTTTTCCTGGAATTGCTTTTAGTAGCTTTTGTGTATATTTTTGCTTAGGGTTGTTAAATAAGTCTTTAGTATTGCCCTGCTCTACAAGCTTACCTTTTTCCATAACAAGAACGGTGTCGGCAATTTCTTTAACAACTCGTAAGTCATGAGTGATGAATAAAATGCTAAGGTTGTATTTCTCTTTTAATGAGTTTAATAGCTCTAAAACTTTCTTTTGAACTGATAAGTCTAATGCTGAAACTGCTTCATCAGCAATTAATAGCTTTGGTTTCATAGCAATAGCTTTAGCAATGCAAATTCTTTGACGTTGGCCTCCTGAAAATTCAGCAGGAAGTTTATCTAAATCGCTTGCTTGTAGCTTACAATCTTCAAAGATTTTTTCTAAATATGGTCTAATTTGTGCTTTGGGTATTGTTTTATATGCAAGTAAGCCTTCTGAAACTGAATCAATAATTTTCATTCTAGGATTTAAGCTATCTAAAGGATCCTGGAAGATCATTTGCATGTCTCTTCTAGCTTTTCTAAGCTGTCTAGAATTTGCTTTAACTAAGTTTGTTCCTAAAAAGTTAACTTCTCCACTATCAGAGCTAATAAGGCGAGTAATACAACGAACTAATGTTGACTTCCCAGAACCTGATTCACCAACAATTGCTAGAGTCTGTTTTTCTTGTAAGTTAAAACTAATATTATCTACAGCCTTGATTTTTAAAGATTTAAATAATGAAATTTTTGATTTAAATGCTTTGTTTAAGTTATTGATTTCTAAGATATTTTCTCTTTTATTATTTCTATCTAAATAATCATTTTTACCAGGCATAGAGCTTAAAAGTTTCTTAGTATATTCTTCTTGAGGAGTTTCTAAAACCTGTTTAATACTGCCCTGTTCAACTATTTGGCCATTTTGCATAACAGCAACTTCTTGAGCCATTTCTTCAACAACAGAAAAGTCATGAGTAATGAATAATACAGCAAGGTTATTTTCTTTTTGAAGGTCTTTAATTAAGTCTAAAATTTCTTTTTGAACGCTAACATCTAATGCTGTTGTTGGCTCATCTGCGATTAGCAATCTACATTTATTAGCTAAAGCCATAGCTATACAAACTCTTTGACGTTGACCACCAGAAAGCTGGTGAGGGTAAGCCTTAAAACGAGTTTCAGGGTTGTCAATCTTAACTTCTTCTAGTAGTTGAATAACTTTTTTATGACGTTCATCTTTATTTAATTTTGTATGTAGTTTTAAACATTCTTCAATTTGCTGACCAACTGTAAATAGAGGGTTTAATGCAGAAAGAGGTTCTTGGAAGATAAATCCAATCTGATTACCCCTAATCTTTTGTTTTTCTGTTTCTGGAAGGTTTGTTAAATAAACTCCGTTAAACTTAATTTTACCCGATTTGATAAATGCATTTTTAGGCAATAAATCTACAATAGAATAAGCAGAAAGTGACTTACCAGATCCACTCTCACCAACCAAGCAAAGGCAAGTTCCCTGCCCAATTTCAAAGTTAACGTTTTTTAAAACATCAACAACTTTGCCATTGTTGTCAAAACTTACTGATAGATCTTTTACTTTTACTAATTTTTTAGTCATAGATTGCCTTTTATTTTTTGAATTAGTTATTAGTCTATAATAGCAAATTAATAAAAATTTAGCAATAATTTATGGTTGCTTGTTCTAACAAGTTTTTGATGATATAGTAATTACTAAATAAAAGGGAGTATTTAAATGGTGGAGTTTTTTAAAGATATTTTTTATATAAATAGATCAATTTCAGGATGCGTTTTTGTAATCTGGTGTATAGTGCTAATACTTATGGTTCCATTGTCTATTGCAGCTATAATGATTAATAACCCCTACTATCTAGTTATTCCTATTTTGAATATTATTTGTTTAGTATATATTTGTATTAGAAGAACATATACCATGTATCTAAATATTTTTTTAAAGAAGGGTAAAAAATAAAAAACACCCAATTGAGTGCTTTTATAGAACCTTAGCTTAATAACGATTATGAATTAAGTTTTTTTACTAGTTCAGGTAATTCAGTTAAATCATCAATAATATAATGAGCCCCTGCCGATTTTAGTTCTTTAGCGTCAGCGCCAGAACCTGTAAAACCAACGATAGTTCCAGCGTTACTTGCTTTTGCTGCAGATAGGCCAGAACCAGGGGAATCCTCAACTACAAGGCAGTTTACCATGTCTAGTTCTAAATATTCGCCTCCAGCTAAATAAATACCCGGATGAGGTTTTGCAAAGCCTGTGTTATCACTCCCAAAATAGCCTTTAAAATATTGATCAAGATTTTTTACTTGCATCGCCTGAGAAAATACTTCAGCTAATCCATTTGAGCAAATAACTTTAGGAACTTCATTTAATGATGAAAGCATTTCTTCAACATTTTCTATCTTTGTTGTGTAAGTTGGATACTCTGCTTTTACAAATGTGATAATTTGTTGTTCAAAATTTTCTGGTAAAGTTAATCCTTTTGCTGTTAAAACTTCAACAACTTGTTTAGCATTTTTACCTCTTAAAAGATCCATTAGAATAGTTGAAGACATATCATAGCCTTCAATATTTAATAACCATTCATGAATTTGTTTTCTTAGAGGCATTTCTGAATCTAGTAAAACACCATCGCAATCAAATAAAATTCCTTGTACTTTGTTCTTTTTTCTTATTTATCCTTTATTAATAGTGTTAATAATTTCTGGAAGTTCGATTAGGTCTGTAATAACATAATCAGCACCTGCATCTTGCATCATATAATCTTCTACAAACTCATCTGAAGCAAAACCAACTACAGCACCTGCATTGCTTGCTTTACCACCTGGAACACCTGTTATGTAGCTATCATCAATAATAAGACAGTTCTCTATATCAACTTTTAAGCTTTCAGCAGCTTGCAAGAACATATCTGGTGCTGGTTTTAGATTTTTAGTAGTTTCAATTCCGAAAAATCCGTTAAAGTGTTGCTTTATCCCGTGATGCTCTAAAGTATCGGCATATAATTCAACAAGACCATTAGAGCAAACCGCTTTAGGTAAATGACTTAGTTGTTCAAGCATTGAATCAACATTATCCATTTTTACAGTAATATGCTTATATTTTTTGAAGAAAATGTCTTCAACATAATCAAAAAACTCTTGTCCTACCTCAACACTTAGATCATTTAAATATTTTATTGTATCTTTAATTGATTGCCCTCGAGTATCTTTATAGAATGTATCGTAAGAAATATCATAGTTTTCTATTTTTGATAAATACTGATGAATTTCTTCTTTAATCATACGTTCTGATTCTAACAAAACGCCGTCACAATCAAATAGAATAGCTTTAATTTTACTCATTTTTTATGCTCCTTTTTAAAATGTTTTTATTTTGCTTATTGTTTTAATTATCTCTTGCTTTACACTTGTATTTTGCAGGCTTAAATAGTTATTACCCTGTATTGAATAAAGCTCTTGACCTTTATGAGATATCTGCAAATGCTTTAGGTCTGAAATTTTGAATGAAATTTTATGCTCTAATCCATCAGATGTAGCAAAAGTAGTTTTAATGAAAAGACTTATTAGGGATAAATCAGTTAATGGCTTAGAGCACCTTTTGCTTTCATTGCTATTACAATTTAAGTCTACGCTAACATGCTCAGGGAAATTATTCATTGGAATATATTTTTTATCTCCTAAAAGTCTTAGATAATTCTTTCCTATACCAAGCCCTTCTTTGTATGGAGCTAAAGAAGTCCATCTTCCTGATCCAATACTAAATTTAAAATCTTGCCCTCCATAATTTAATTTAGCAGTACTTTCAAGTGATTCAAAGTCTGGTAAATATTCAAAGGCAATGTTGTAACTATTTTGTTTTAATGTTATATCCTTACTTTCTAGAATACTAGCTATTATATCATTAAAAGTTTTTTTATTAATACTTGTTCTACCAGAAATGATAGTACCTTCGTAAGAACTCTGTAGTTTAATATTATTAATTGTTGCAATATTTAAGCTTAAGGTGCCAAAACTATAACCATCTTCATAAATATCGATTTTTGCCATTAACTTTATTTGAGCATTTGGTTTGATTTCTATGTTTTTGCTTTCTGGACACTCTGATTTGAATTCAAAGCTAGTAGGTAATTTTGAGTTTTTTACTAGATTTATAGTTTCTTTGGGGAAGTTTAGTTCAGTTCCGTCAACTTCAGAACTATAGCCACTTGCATTATAGCTAACGGCAGTTTTAGTATTATATTTTAGGTAGTATTTTGCACCACTTCTATAAAAACAAGATGGTAGAGACCTTGAAGTAGATTTTATGTAGTATTGAATGTTTCTTACAGAAAGATTATCAGATGCATTAGCAATATCGTTACCGCTTAAGGGAATGCTTCCTCTACTGTATGCAGTAATGGGTTTATTTAAGTTTGACTTATAAACTTTTATATTCTGATTCGTGCTGTGAGTTATAATTGCAGCATTTGAAGCCGAGCTCGCCATTATAATTGATAAAGTGAATATAAGATGCCTCATCATTTGTTCTTTTACCCCTATATATTTTAATAAAATTTACAAAAAGTAGTATATCATAAAAAAATTTAAATAACACTCTTGAATTGTTTTTATATGGTTATTATATAAGTATTAAATCGAAACGTTTAATTACTTAATCAGTCGGTACTGCCGGCGTTAGCTCGATAAGGAGCATGATATGAAAATTGCGAAAGCATGGCCAACTATCTTTTTGATAGTAACCGTTAGCCTTTAGGTTCTGCCACATCCCCCGTTAGGAATTTGCAGACAGGCATAAGCGGGGTTCTCGCCGAGCTGCCCCTACCCCTCTTTTAGAGGGGTTAATCTTTTTCTAAAAACAACAGTGTCAGTTGAAAATTTAAAATTGTATATATAAGCAATCTGAATACCACATTTTTTCGCAGGTCACTGACCTGATAAGGGATATTGTTATGTCACGCATTTTTTTGAAAAACTCAAAAGTTAACCCAAATACTGAAACTTTCTATCTTCATGTACGTGATGGTGAAGTTTTAACTGATAAGCAGGTTCAACCTGGTGATTACCTGCTAAAATCGTCAACTGATCATGACTGCGGCTGCTGGCAGTATACTGCTGGTAAGGTTACAATTGTAGAAGATTACAAGGCAGAACTAGAAGATATTGATATCGATGATATCAATATCAAAGGTGTAGAGAATATCGTGGGATATACTCCTATGTTTAGCTCAGGCTCTGTTATGAAAGAGTATCAAGAACAGGAATTGAGTAAGTTAGGTAAGTTCCCTACTATCTCAATTGAGATGCCTCAGCAGGCAAATGAAATTTCATTTGATTTATACAGTCTTAAGAATATAAATGAAGATGTAAATCTGGTTGATATATATGACTGCCGAGAAGGACGCATGATTCATAGTCTTGTATCTAAAATGGAGGAAAGCTTTGACGATCCTCTACTTGTAGGAGAGTATGATGATGTATCGATTAATTTAGGATCAAAGT
>Ga0070724_10000921_pt1 | contig 18898 bp, 20 predicted proteins | sample tdDd001_FD_67278 | JGI IMG/M metagenome (GOLD analysis project Ga0070724, IMG submission 67278) | Marine sediment microbial communities from the Atlantic coast under amendment with organic carbon and nitrate - tdDd00.1 | ecosystem: Environmental > Aquatic > Marine > Coastal > Sediment | place... | reverse complement strand
ATTATTGCAGAGGATGGTGAAAGCACCTTTTCAAAAAGTTGTAATATATGACCTCTATTAAAGACTTGGGTCAAGCTATCGGTTATGGAGAGTCGATAGAGTTTTTCCTGAGCCTTAGTTTTGCCCCGATACTCAACATAGGTGATGAGTAAAGCGATGAGAAGGAGCGCTGAGGTAACCATTAAAAACATTGTCAAGCGAGATGATTCGCGTATGTGCTGCTCTTTTTCGTAATTGAGCTGTTGCAACAAAGATAATTGCTTGTTGAACTGTTCGAATTTGAACGTATCTAGATTTTCAATGCTTGAGTCTATAGTGTTATCAGTTGTGTTATTCTGATAGGATATAATTGATTCGTAAAAGAAGTCGGCAGCATTAATATAATCTTTCAATTCATAGTAGCTATAGCCAATATATTCTAATATGGTACTTTCATAGGTGAAAGCTGTCGGAATTAAAGAAGCGGCTCTATAATCTAATAGGGCTTGCTGATTATAGTTGATACTGGCGTTTAAGTCTATATCAGTGTAATAATCCCCTAGACTGAGGTTGATTTTATAACGTGAGACATAATCATTTGGATCGAGCTCTTCCAGAAGTGTTTCGAGTTGTAATGCGCCTTTATCATTGTCGTTATTTAATATATTTTCACCACCAATGATGCGACGATATTCTGTTGTTAAATCGACTGCAACATAGTGGGTAATACCGTCCGGATAACGGTCTAAAGCACGCTCTAACATTTTAATTGCTTCCACATATCGTCCATCATAATTATTTACATAGAATAAATAGGCGTAATAGTGTGCATCACCCAAAGGGTATTTTTCTTCTTTGGAAAGAGCAAGACCATAATCTGCCCATTCAGCAGATTCTTTATAGTCAAAATTATAAGCATAACTGTCGGCTAAATTGAAAATAGATTCAATGAGTAAATGCTTCTCTTCTAGAGTTTGCGCAACCTCATACAATAAGAGGTTATGATTAATGGCATTTGGATAGTCGTAAAAGTAAAATTCCAGTTCAGCCAAATAATAAAGTGTTTCTGCGTAAAGTCTTTTATCAACTGATTTATCAACGGTTTCTAAAGCACTGGTAAGGTTGATATAGGCATCGTTATAGTTGTAGTCATTTAGATTGAGACGCGCTTCAAGAAAATGACCTAGCGGTATTAGGGACGACTCATCTTGATATTTTGTCAAAAATGATTCATGTACAGTGTTTGTATATGTGCCACTATAAACAATATCCAAGTAATAATCAGTTTGATCAACCGTAGTTGCAGTGGTGAAAGTGAGTTGAGAAATTATAAAAAAAACTGATATTGTCATAAGGATGTGCTTAAAACTCATAGTAACGCCTTCTTTCGGTTAAGTATATGTACTATTATACCCATCTATCGCCTCCTAAAAAAGGTTTATGCTAACGATAGGTAGTGTAGATTAGACATTTCCCATATTGCCACTTATAATAACTACATAGGTATAACTAGGAGGAAAACGAAATGATCAGTGCATCGGCTGCAAAAATTATAAATATGTTACCCGTTAAATTGGTAACTTACCTTTCCAGGAAAGTTGTTGATAAATATTTGAACAAATATGCAACTATCCACATTACGGGAAAAGAGAATTTAAAAAATATTACAACACCGACAATCTTCGTCTGCAATCATCTAAGCAATTCTGACGGATTGGTTTTGGATAAAGCGTTAAAAGAAATAGATCCAACATTTGTAGCAGGGATTAAACTATCGGATGATGCTGTTACAAACATTGGTATCAATGTCATTAAGACGACAAACATAAGACCTGATTCTGCCGACAAGGAAGGACTCAAAAAAGTTATTAAGCTTGTGAAGCAAGGCGAAAGTCTATTGATTTTTCCTGAAGGCACAAGAAGTAGAGTTGGCAGTCTCCTTGAAGCAAAAAAAGGCATCCTACTTATTGCTAGAATGACTGGGGCACCCATTGTTCCAATCGGATTACATGGAAGTGAGAAACTGTTGCCAATCAATAAAGATGGGAAGATGAGTGCGGAGTCCTTTAATTATGCAGATGTTCATATCAACATTGGCAAGCAGTTTGAACTGCCTAAAAGAGAAAAAAACCAAGATAAGAAAGAACATGAGGCGCATACTACGATTTATTTAATGAAGAGAATTGCAGAATTATTGCCTGAATCATATAGGGGTGTTTATAAAGCATAATCATAGCTTTTAGAAATTGTTAACTATGGAGGGCGTAATCATGGAGTATGTATACTATAAATGTTTAACTTGCGGATTTGTACATCAAGAACCCTCATATTGGAGTGGTCATGGACCTGAGGATCAAATCGAGATGCAACATATTAACCTAGAAACAAAAGAGTTTTGTAATGATATAGTTTTAAAAATTATTGAGGATGCGTCATTATAGTCTCAAATACATGTGTCATTAAGCAAATGAATAGAAGGAGACAAAATGTCATTTAACAAATTAGGAATCAACCATTTTTATACACAGATCTTAGAGGACAACTATATAACAGAACCGACACCAATACAGGACCTGGCTATTCCAGTGATATCAAAGGGAAAGGATCTTATTGCCGAGGCTCAAACAGGAACAGGAAAGACCTTGGCCTTTTTGTTGCCAGCTCTTCAGAAAATAGAAATAGGGTCAGACCATGTGTCCGTACTGGTCATTGCACCGACAAGAGAATTAGCCATTCAGATAACAGACGTGGCAAAAATGTTCTACGATGTCATGGTATTAAATATCTATGGTGGACAGGATTATACGGCACAAATGCATGCATTGCAGGGCACGGTTGATATTATTATCGCAACGCCTGGCAGACTGCTACATCATCTTAGAAAAGGAAGACTGGATTTATCGAAAGTTCATACTTTTGTCATTGATGAAGCGGACAATCTATTTAAAGGTGGCTTCCTTGCAGATGTGGAGGAAATAAATACTTACCTGTCAGGAGAAAAACAGACTCTTCTATTTTCCGCAACCATAGATGACACGGTATCGGCTTTTGCCAAGAAATACATGTCAGACTATAACAATATCGTTGCGCCAAAAGAAAAAGTGACATTGGATAATATCACTCAGTTGGTGGTAGTATCCTCCAACAGGAGAAAGGTCAATGACCTGCTGGAAATAATCAAGCGAGACAAACCTTCCAAAGGCATTATCTTCTGTCGATCTCGAATCGGCGTTGATAGTCTATATGAACACTTAAAAGAAGCGAATCTATCAGTTGAAAAACTGCATGGTGGGCTAAATCAAACCACACGTGAACTCGTCATGACTGGATTTAGGGAAGGCACATTTAAGTTTCTTGTATCAACAGATGTTGCATCGCGAGGTCTGGACATCAGCCAAGTGTCCCATGTCATCAACTATAATTTGCCGGATCAACCTGAGGATTATGTACATCGGATTGGCCGAACGGGCAGAGCTGGTTATACAGGAGTCGCTTATACGGTATTGACTGGAAAAGATGCGTTGAGATTAGAAAAAATCGAAGAGTATATTGAGATGGAAATTGATAAATTGACATTTGAGATCCCACAAAAAGAAATTAATGTGGCTAGTGACCATAAGAGGAAATAAGGTCTACTGCAATGTAGTTGACAAACAAGAAGAAATATCTTAAAATCAATGTATCTTAAATTTGAGATATTTGCTAAGGGGATGTTAACGATGGATATGAAAAATGTAAATGAGTTTTTGCCTATTAAGTTTTTAATTGTGCTTGGCAAACTAAATGCATCTGTTTTTGGAACTGTTAATAAACATATTAAAGACATTGGCTTCAATACAACGGAATTTTTGATTATGTATGCAATAGCATCTAATGGTGCATTGACGGTTCAAGATATTGCCTCAAGAATTACTGTCACATCTGGTAATATGACATATACAGTAGATAAATTAGAAGAGAAAGAGTTGGTTAAACGTGTCCGATGTGATGAGGATCGACGAAAAGTCTTTATTGATTTTACCGATAAAGGCAAAGGCGTATGGTCTGAGACTCTAGCTGAACATATGGCCTACATGAAAGACGCATTTGAATCAATAGACGAAGAGACAATCGAAGAGACAATACAATATATGAAAGTCATCGGAAGAATGTTTGATAAAGATAAGCAGTAAAATGGTTATCAACGAGGATGGTGATTAAAGTAGTTTGCCAATGGCAGACTATTTTTTTTGAATAAAGGTTAAAGGAGCATTAAAATGAGCAATACTCATTTACCTTTTATAAGACAAACAAAACACCGGATTATCATTTGTAATCCGGTGTTAGACATGTAGCGCCTGTTAACGGTTGACATAGTGCCTAATCATCAATGTATGCCAATTAAGGATGCAATTCATAGATGATTACGTGACCGGGTGTTGATGGATGCGGATCCAGGTAGTGAGGATTGGTACCGATGGATTCATCCAAGAACAAGACTGCATTTTCTTCAGGTCTGAAAGCGGCATAGACGTCAATTACCTCATAATCATAAAGTAGACTATAGCCTCCGATTACTGTATTCATTGCAAGAATCAATCCATCAAATCCGTTATAAGCTGTGCCAAATAGTAGATGACCTATCCATTCAACCGGTAATGGATTATACAGGTTCAAGAAGTATATATCGGCATCTGGATTAAGTCCTTTCTGATCTATGCTTCCTCTGATAAGGAGCATGATGTCGTTCAAGTTGCTTTCAAATTCAAGAATTGCTCCTGATAAATCAGGCATGCTGACCAATAAACTTGGTAATGTTACTGTCGTCCAGTCAGGATCGTAGGCAATAGCCATTGCAAGTTGTTGTTCGAAATCGTCGGCGGTAATATCCAAGTCATATTCAACAGCCAAAAATGCATAGATGTGTTCGACAAATGGCCCAAGAAGATCATTGGCACCGATGCTGATGGTTATTACTTTTGCCTTTCTTATCTTTGTATTGATATGTTGATCGTGGCGCATGGCATTTAATAGGTCACCGCTGGTTTGCCCTTCGATTGCCTTGTTTCTCAATTTCATATGTCCGTCGATGATGTTCAGTTCATCGAAATAAAGGTTTACGTAGCTATCGTCATTCATCGCACTTAACCCAACGGCAATCGAATCGCCTAGTGCGACAAAATTCGTTCGTTCTTTATCTGTATTTGCCTGCGGTGGAAGATCTGGCGCTGCATAGGCTATACTTGCGGCAGTACACATGATCAGCACAAGCAGTAATACAAGACTCTTTTTCATGTTGTTCCTCCTCCTTTCAGTGATTAACCCTATACAATTATATTTACATAAAGGCACTATGACCTACTTATGTTTATACCCCAAAATAAGGGGTATAATTTTAAATTTAGGTTACAAAACATAGTACGAAAGTATTTCGACTAGTTTATAATTATGTTAAAATAGAAATGAATACAATAAACGATTAAATGCAATGATAAGGAGCGGAAATTTATGTTATTACTACATTACCCATCGTGAACAAGCAGTAGAAAAGCCAAGGTTTGGCTTGACGAAAACAATATTTCATATGAATTAAGGTTGATCCATAAAGACAATCCAAAAGCGGACGAAGTACGTCGATGGATGGCACTAAGTGGATTGGAACTGAAGCGTTTTTTTAATACAAACGGAAAATTGTTCAAGGAGCAAAATTTGAAGGAGCGTTGGGATAGTTTATCTGAAGATGAATTGTTGGCAATTCTTGAAAGTGATGGGATGATTCATAAACGTCCAGTACTTGTAGGCGACGATTTTGCTTTAACAGGCTTTAAAATCGCTGAGTGGGAAAATCAATTTAATAAATAAGAAGATAATATAAAAGAGCTTCTAAACAACGGTTTGTTGTTTGGAAGCTCTTTTTAATGTAATAGTTCTTAATGAGTGGATTTATTGAATCATATCAATAAAATATTCATGAAATCTATGATTTGTTGTTAACTCTGGATGGAATGAGGTCGCCAGGATATGATTTTCTCTTACAGCGACAATTTCATCATTGACTGTATGGAGTATCTGAACGCTTGGACCAACTTGAGTCACTAGCGGTGCTCGAATAAAGACCAGTGGCAGTGGGCCAGCGGATACCTTAGAGATGTATCCAGTCGTGCTGAAACTATCCAATTGCCTTCCATAAGCGTTTCTTTTGACAGTAATGTCCATTATATTTAAATGGCTGTGTCCAGCATCTTCTATTCTATTTGCCAACAATATCATTCCGGCACAAGTACCCCAAGTAGGTAAACCATTCTCAATATGACGAATGAGTGAGTCTTTCATGTCAAAATCATCTAATAACTTGCCCATAGCAGTTGATTCACCACCTGGTAAAATAAGACCATCAAGTAGAGAGAGTTGATCCACGGACTTCACTTCTATGCTTTCGTGACCAAGCTGATCAATAATGGCAATGTGTTCTCTAAATGCCCCTTGTAAGGCAAGTACACCGATTTTTTTCATTTTAGTATCCTCTGTTGGCCATTTTGTCGTTTTCATCGATTGTATAAACATTGATACCAACCATTGCTTCCCCTAAGTTCTCAGAGACTTCTGCCAACATTTGAGGATCATTATAGTGAGTAACCGCTTTGACAATAGCTGCAGCTCTTTTCTCTGGGTCACCTGATTTAAATATGCCTGAACCAACAAACACACCATCACATCCAAGTTGCATCATCATAGCAGCGTCAGCTGGAGTTGCAACACCACCTGCGGCAAAGTTTACAACCGGTAGTTTACCCTGCGCGTAAATATATTCAACTAACTCAATTGGAGCCTGTAATTCCTTTGCGGCATTAAACAATTCTTCTTTTTTCAAGCTTTGGATACGACTGATTTCGCCGTTCATCATTCTCATGTGCTTAACCGCTTCTATGACGTCTCCCGTACCGGGTTCCCCTTTTGTTCTAATCATTGATGCGCCTTCTGTAATTCGACGCAAGGCTTCGCCAAGATTCTTAGCGCCACACACAAATGGCACTTTGAAGTCTCTTTTGTTGATATGCAAAGTAGGGTCGGCTGGTGTAAGCACTTCACTTTCATCTATGTAATCGACACTTAAAGATTCCAGTATTTGAGCTTCTACAAAGTGACCGATTCTGACTTTGGCCATAACAGGAATTGAAACAGCTTCTTGAATACCCTTGATCATTTGTGGGTCAGATGCTCTTGCAACGCCGCCATCTTTTCTAATATCAGCTGGTACTCTTTCTAAAGCCATAACAGCACATGCACCTGCTTTTTCTGCAATGATTGCCTCTTCTGGTGTTGTTACATCCATAATAACGCCACCTTTTAACATTTGAGCTAAGTTTTTATTAAGTTCGTTTTGTTGATTCATGATTGTACCCCTCCTGAAAATTAATTGTGTTTATCGCGTAAATACAATTGTTATTATACGGGTACAATACTAAAAGGTCAATGGGTACAATTGCAAAAGTATGAGCGGTACAATTTACACAAAATTTGATTATTTTCGTTAAATAGTAATTTATTATGGGTATAAAATAAGTATCGGTGATACATGAACGGCAAAATAACAAGAAGGGGGAAGTACAAATGAAAGTAAGTAAAAATTCGGTAGAACATCATATCTGGGGAAAGGTTTGTGACAGATGGGATTTAATGAAATCTGAGGACTTAAGTGTTATTCATGAAAAAATGCCACCTAATTATTTTGAGCCAAAGCATTACCATGATAGGTCGAAACAGTTTTTCTTTGTGTTGTCAGGCCAGGCAACAGTGGTAGTGGATAATGAAGTTGTCGTATTAAATGAGAATGACGGTATAGAGATTCATGCAAAAGCAGTTCATCAAATGCGGAATAATTCTGAGCATGATGTTGAATTACTTATTATTTCATCTCCTACCTGTACAGGAGATAGGGTGGATGTTGAATAATTTCGAAAGTTGTTTCAATACGTTTCTGACGTGTCGTTGGATTTGGTGTAAACCGAATCCAACGCATCTATTTTCACTGGGCATTAAGTGTTAGGATGCTCCAACTATCGAGTTCATCTGGTAGGTGTATAATTGTCCAATATTGCATTATTGTAAATCCTGTTCGCTTGATAGATAATCGATTAGTGATTTAAAAGTTTTTCTGAAATCTGTTGACAGTCATTTTTTTTGTGTTAGTATATGAGTATATTCAAATATAGTCATATTCGAATATCACGATGTACGGGAGGTCCTATGGAAAAGTTATTTAAAACTCTTGGTGATGAAAATAGGTTACGCATATTGAATTTACTAACTATAGAAGAGTTGTGTGTTTGTGAAATAGAAGTTGTACTTGATTTAACACAGTCAAATGTATCACGTCATTTAGCTAAATTGCGTAGTGCTGGTCTTATCATTGGCGATAAAGATAAGCAGTGGATTCACTATAAGGTCAGTGATGGGGTGAGACTAGACAATAGACACCTATTTGACTACTTATTGGATAAATTCCAAGGAACGACTGTATATCAACAAGATAAAAACAGACTAAAAAGCTACAAAGAGAGTTCGTATACCTGCCAAACAATTAGGGCGGACAGAGCCTTTGTAATGAATTATTTAGAGGCTGAAAATAGCTTTTGAATAAAGAATAAATAATAAAGAATTAAGGAGCGATTTAATGAGTAAGCAAAAATTAGAGGGCATCAGTTTCTTTGAACGAAATCTGACGCTGTGGGTAGCAATATGTATGGTGTTAGGCGTGATGATTGGTAAATTCATGCCGAATATTCCCGCTTTCCTTGGAAACTTTGAATACGCCAATGTATCAATTCCAATTGCCATTTTAATTTGGTTAATGATTTACCCAATGATGATGAAAGTTGATTTTAAAAGTGTTAAGAACGTAGGCAAGAATCCTAAAGGGCTTTATGTAACTTGGGTAACAAATTGGTTGATCAAACCTTTTACCATGTTTGGGATTGCCTATTTCTTTTTCTATGTGGTCTTCAAGAATGTCATTCCAGCTGATCTTGCTAAAGAGTATCTAGCAGGTGCAGTATTACTTGGAGCAGCACCTTGTACAGCCATGGTATTTGTATGGAGTCACTTAACAAAAGGGAATCCTGCTTATACAGTGGTACAGGTGGCGACTAATGATTTGATTATTCTATTGGCTTTTACACCTATTGTAGCCTTTTTATTAGGGGTCAGTGGTGTTCAGATACCATGGAATACTCTAATTTTATCTGTGGTGTTATTTGTTGTAATTCCCTTGGTTGCAGGTATCTTGACGAGAGGTTCTGTTATTAAGAAACATGGACTTGATTATTTTAATAAGGTCTTTTTACCAAAGTTCAACAATATAACAATTGCTGGCTTATTATTAACACTTGTGATTATATTCTCTTTCCAAGCAAATGTGATTCTAAGCAACCCGCTACACATTGTGTTAATTGCAATTCCGTTGACTATACAGACCATACTGATTTTCTTTGTTGCTTACTTAACAAGTAAGTCAGTGGGCTTACCCCATGATATTGCCGCACCAGCTGGGATGATTGGTGCATCAAATTTCTTTGAATTAGCGGTAGCTGTAGCGATTGCCTTATTTGGTACTGATAGCCCAGTGGCTCTTGCAACAATTGTAGGTGTTTTAGTAGAAGTTCCAGTTATGTTGCTGTTAGTGAAGATTGCAAATAATACAAGAGGCTGGTTTAAGCCAGTATTACAACAATAAAGGTTTTATTACAAGAGATTTAAACTGAGTTTAGGAAGAATCTATAAATACACGGAAAGCCATATCAACAGTATTAATATAGTTGATATGGCTTTTATTATGCAATAGATATCTTGTCTTTCAGTGTGATAAGTCGTTGGTTGGAGGACCCTCTAAACCGTAGGGTGATATCCTTCAGCTCACTGACAAAAGGTCCATCCACCATGACATCTACTAAGCTGAGTATTTCATCTGTATAAGGTGTATATTTTCGACCGCCTGGGATCAAGTCTTGATCATGTAAGTAGCCAGAGTAGAGCCAAACGGTTTTCTTAGGGAAGGTCTCCTTGACCTTTTTAAGAAAAGGGAGAAGGGCTTCTTGACTCTCTTCCTCCATAGGCTCACCACCAAGCACAGTCAATCCACTGACGTGATTAGGTTTTAAACTGTGCAGAACATCGTCCTGAATCGCTTCGGTAAAAGGTTGTCCAAAGCTAAAACTCCACGTAGCGGTATTGAAACAATCTTTGCATTTCAGGCGACAGCCAGAGACGAAGAGGGAAGTTCTCACCCCTTCGCCATTGGCAATATCATTGTATTTAATTTCTCCGTAATACATTATAAATGTAACACTCTTTCTTTAATTTCTTGCGTTCTTCCTTGGTTAAAGAACTGTGTCCCAATGTATCCGCATGTTCTACGGGCTACAGACATGAGGTCTTGATTTTCGTTGCCGCAGCTTGGACATCGCCATATTAATTTTTCGTCATTGTCGATGATGTCTATCTCGCCATCGTAACCGCACTTATGACAATAGTCAGATTTGGTATTAAGCTCAGCGTACATGATATTGTTGTAAATATACTGCATCACTGAGATGACAGCAGGAATATTGCTTAACATATTTGGCACTTCAATGTATGAAATGGCCCCGCCTGGACTTAGTTCTTGGAATTTCGATTCGAATCCAAGCTTTGTGAAGGCGTCAATTTCTTCTGTTACATGAACATGGTATGAGTTGGTAATGTAATTTTTATCTGTAATGCCTTCAATCACCCCAAAGCGTTTTTGAAGGAGTTTGGCAAACTTATAAGTTGTTGATTCTAGTGGTGTACCGTAGACACTGAAATCAATTTGATGTTTTGCTTTCCAACCAGCGCAGGCATCGTTCATGTATTGCATCACAGAAAGGGCAAATGGCTCAGCTGACGGATCGGTATGAGATTTGCCTGTCATATACTTTACACATTCGTAAAGACCAGCATAGCCTAATGAAATAGTTGAATAACCATTGTAAAGAAGTTTATCAATGGTTTCTCCTTTTTCAAGACGTGCTAGGGCACCGTGTTGCCATAGAATTGGTGCAGCATCTGATTTTGTACCTTTTAAACGATTGTGTCGCGCGAGTAACCCGCGGTAACATAGTTCCAGACGCTCATCGAAAATCTTCCAGAATGTTTCTAAGTCTCCTTTTGAACTAAGGGCAAGATCCACTAGGTTAATTGTCACTACTCCCTGGTTAAAGCGACCGTAGTACTTAGGCTGATTGTTTTCGTCTCGGTAGGGCGTCAGGAATGAGCGACAGCCCATACACGTGTAGCAATCACCTATTTTCAGTTCGCGCATTTTCTTTTCTGAAATATAGTCTGGGACCATACGCTTGGCGGTACATTTAGCGGCAAGTTCACTAATTCTAAAGTACTCTGAGTCCTCGTGAATATTGTTTTCTGATAATACATAAATCAATTTAGGGAATGCTGGTGTTGTCCAAACACCTTTTTCGTTTTTAACCCCTTGGTAACGCTGCTTCAGCATTTCTTCCACAATCATGGCTAAGTCATCACGTAGACGACCTTCTTCCACTTCGTTCAAGAACATGAACAAGGTCACAAATGGCGCTTGACCATTTGTCGTCATCAAGGTGATGATTTGGTATTGGATCATTTGTACACCACGGTTAATTTCTTCTTTTAAACGTTTTTCAACAATTTTATCAAACTTCTCTTGGCTAAGCTCAATGTCTGCCATAGACATTTCGGTTGCAACATCTTTGATGATACGTTGTCTCGAAATATCGACGAATGGGGCTAGATGACTTAGCGTAAGGGATTGTCCACCGTATTGCGTACTGGCAATTTGTGCGATGATTTGTGTCATGATATTACAAGCTGTGGCAAAGGTGTGTGGTTTTTCAATCATTGTACCACTGATGACCGTACCGTTTTGTAACATGTCCTCTAAGTTAACCAAGTCACAATTGTGCATATGTTGTGCAAAGTAATCGGTATCATGAAAATGAATAATGCCTTCGTCGTGGGCTTCGGATATATCTGTATCTATAAGAAAGCGTCTAGTGATATCTCTACTGACTTCACCGGCCATATAATCTCTTTGGACAGAGACAATTGTAGGATTCTTATTTGCATTTTCTTCTTTTGCTTCTTCGTTTTCCGCTTCAATAAGGGTTAATATTTGCTCATCTGTAGAATTTGATTTTCTTACAAGATCTCTTTTGTAGCGGTATTTGATGTAGGTTTTTGCTACCGGGAATGCGCCTAGTTCAAGTATATGATCTTCTACTTGATCTTGAACTTCTTCAACTGTAATACCATCTTTTGCAGAAAAAGCTATTTTCCCAGCGATATCTCTAATAGCATCTGTGCTGATCTGTTCTGCTAGTGTAACTTCTTTGTTGGCTGCTGCAACTGCACTGATTATTTTTGTAATATCAAAAGTATCCATACTACCGTTTCTTTTTCGAATGTCCATATGTAATTCGCCTCGCTTTTTATTATTGTCATTTGGAATAATGTTTATTATCGAATACTATATATATGTATTCTGAATATTTAAAACACAACATATAGTATGTGTTCTGAATCACGATACATATTGTACAGGAATAATTTAGGGATTTCAAGTCATAAAAATAACGCCTTTTACACTGATGTTGTGAACTCAGTATAAAAGGCGTTTAAATTATTTTTTGGATATATTTTATTGGGATTGTACCGCCGTAATAGCTACAACACCGACGATATCATTTGCTGAACAACCTCTAGAAAGGTCATTGACAGGTTTTGCGATTCCCTGAGTCACTGGGCCATATGCTTCTGCCTTTGCCAGTCGTTGCGTAAGTTTGTAACCGATATTTGCAGCGTCTAAATCTGGGAAGATAAGAACGTTGGCATTACCGGCAATTTGGCTGTCAGGCGCTTTTTGAGATCCAACGCTTGGTACGATGGCCGCATCTAGTTGGAACTCGCCATCGATTTTGATCTCCTTATAAAGCTCTTTGGCTATCTTTGTGGCCTCAACCACTTTGTCAACATCAGGATGGGTGGCACTGCCCATAGTAGAGTGGGAGAGCATACCGACAATTGGTTCCTCGCCAACGAGGCTTTTGAATGACACAGCAGAGCTACCAGCAATAGCAGCCAGTTCTTCCGCATTGGGATTTTGCACAAGGCCGCAATCTGAGAAAACGAATGTGCCATTGGCACCAAGGGTGCAATCAGGCACCACCATGACAAAGAACGAGGAAACTATTTTTGTATTTGGTGCTGTTTTAAGAATTTGTAATGACGGGCGCAAGACATCCGCTGTTGAGTGACAAGCACCTGCGACCATACCGTCCACGTCATTCATTTTCACCATCATGACACCAAAGTAGAGTGGACTTTCTCTTAATTTAGCTCTTGCTTCTTCTTCTGTCATACCCTTATGGCCTCTTATCTCAACCAGTTTTGACACATAGGCATCCATTGAGTTGAAGTTGTCAGGATCTACAATCTTTGCACCTGATATATCTAAACCTTCAGCAACGCTCTCTATTTTATCAGGATCTCCAATCAGTACAATATCGCAAAAATCTTCTTTTATAATAGTTGCAGTTGCTTCTACAGTTCTTCTGTCCATGGATTCTGGAAGAACGATAGTCTTTCTTTGTGCTTTCGCACGCTCTTTAATGCCGTCGATAAAATTCAATATGATGACTCCTTTCTTTTATTTTATTGATTCACTGATTTAAGTGACATTAAACAGAATATCGAAAATAATATGTTGGAAGTTGAAGTTATGCAACGAACATTGTATAATTTGTTTAAGGAAAAAGTAAGACTGTTGGTAAATAATGCATCATAGTTTTTCATATGGAACAGCAAATAAATATTTTTCTGCTTAAATAGTGTTATGTGTTGATATAGCTGGAAAAGCTAGATGATAAGTAGCATGATGATAGTCGATTAATAGATTGTTTTTAAAATATATTTGACATTTAAAAAAATGCATGATAGAATACTGATGTTGCTTAAATTAAGAAGTAATAATGTTAACTTTTCACAATTTAGATTAGAATTATATGAAGATATCTTCCTAATTTTAACTGTATTTGTTATCGGTTATACAATGGTTTAAGAAAAAATACAAATTAGGAGGTACTCATTATGAATGGTACAGTAAAATGGTTTAACGCAGACAAAGGATTTGGTTTTATTACAGCAGAGAATGGTACGGATGTATTCGCACATTTCTCACAAATCAACGTTGATGGTTTCAAGACTTTAGAAGAAGGTCAAAAAGTTACTTTCAATGTTACAGAAGGACAAAAAGGTCCTCAAGCTGAAAACATCGAATTAGTTTAATTATAACTATTGAAGCCCCGTGCATATTGCATGGGGCTTTTTACGTGATAAGAAAAGAATAGCGCCAGTATACAAAGAATCCCAGGAATGAGAGTGTAATTCTTTCATTCCTGGGATTCTTTGTGTACTGGCATTAGGCTCGCCAACGCGAGCCAGAGAACCGCAGGTTCTCGGCTATTCTACTCAAGTGATTGAGAACCGCAGGTTCTCGGCTATTCTACTCAAGTGATTGAGAACCGCAGGTTCTCGGCTATTCTACTCGGGTGATAGAGAACCGCAGGTTCTCGGCTATTCTACTTAGTTGATTGAGAACCGCAGGTTCTCGGCTACTCTACTTAGTTGGTTGAGAACCGTAGGTTCTCGGCTATTCTACCTACGCTGATTTAATAGCGCAAAAAAGGATATAATAAATCAAAAGGAGTGAACTTATGAAGAAAGCAATCATATATATATCATTATTACTGACGGTACTACTAATAGGTTGCACACCGCCTACACAGAAAGAAGTCGCCGAAGAACCAGTTGTATTGGAGGAACCTGCTATGGAGGATGCTATAAAAGAGGAAGCTGAACCTGTTGCTGAATACAGAAAGATAACAGCGGAAGAAGCTAAAGATATGATGGTCGAAGGTAACCTGACGATTGATGTACGAACGAAAGAGGAATATGATCAAGGGTATATCGAAGGTGCGCTTCTTGTACCACTAGATACATTGATGAGAGAAGAGTATGACCAGCTACCCGAAAAGGACCAAGTGATTCTTGTCTACTGCCGTAGCGGCAATAGAAGTAGAACGGCATCTCAACTCCTTGTGAAAGCAGGGTATACGCAGGTATATGATTTTGGTGGCATTAATTCTTGGCCGTATGATGTTGTAAAAGAATAGCATATTTACAAAAATGACAGAACTCCTTAAGAGTGTCTGTCATTTTTTTCGAATATATTAATTCACTCTGCGTATCGGTATTTGAAGTTCTGTGATAAATTCGTCAGCCGAGTCAGAGTAGTCACTGTCAACAATATTATTTTCTATGGAGTCACCGACAATGCTGTATCCACTAGTGTCAATCCAATCCACCAAGGTCTTATAATGCTTAACAAGGTCCGTGTAAGGACCAATGACCGTCATGCAAGCATAGTCATTTTTAGGCAGAATAATAGGTGCCGTTGGTGCTTGGCTGTCCAGTGGATTCACTTCTATAAAATATCTGAATTGATTAAATACGCCATTCTCCATATCCTCTTTTGGGAGAGAGGTAAAGACCTGTCCCTCAACTAACCAAGAACTGAATTTCAAGTAATTTTCATTCCGTTTAAAAATTTCTTTTAACTCCTGAGAATCATCTACACCAATCGTTTTTAAGAATATCCCTTGTCGCTGGTCAATTGTTTCAACCGTGATTTTTCCTAATTTCGTTTTTGCATGCTCAAATAGTTCTAATTTGGAATCTATCTTATGCTTAAGGTTGGTCAATTTCTGTATTTCCATTTCTAAATCCTGATTTTTCTTCTTGAGCATAAAAAGAAGTCGGTCTGCCTTTTTATTGTTCATGTAGTCCTCGATATCACTAAGAGAGATCCCTAATGTCTTTAAAAATAGAATACGGCTTAATTTGAACATACTGCCAATATCATAATAGCGATAGTTGTTGTCAGCATTTTTTTCGGGATTTAGAAGATTCATCTTGTCGTAATGACGGAGCGTTTCGGTTGTTGTATTAAAGATCCTAGCTAGTTCACCTATTAAAAATTTATCCTTCATTAGCCCTCCTATAACTATTGTTATTCTATCAAATTGACAGAATTTACACAAAATTTAATTTTTTCTCTTGACATTAGTGTTACCCGAATGTTTATAGTCGAATTAATACTAATAAATATTTGCCGGGGGGCATGTGAAAGGAGACTATTATGTATACGATTAAAAATAAGTATATGGTTTTAGTTGGGGCACTACTTGCACAGGTTACAATTGCAGGATTGTACGCATGGAGTATCATGGGAACAGCATTACAAGCAGAGCATGGTTGGAGTGGGGATCAAACCTTCTTTCCATATGCCTTAGCTCAATTCATTTTTGCTTTTAGTACGTTATTGTCAGGTCGAATTGTCGATAAAAAAGGGCCGAGACCTGCACTTGCAATTGGGGCTGTTTTATATGGCGGGGGTCTTATACTTTCTTCATTTGTTACCTCGCCAGAACTGCTGTATTTAACTTATGGTGTCATTACAGGCGCTGGTGTCGGTTTTGTCTATGTATGTCCACTGTCCACTTTAATTAAGTGGTTCCCAGCAAAACGAGGCATGATTACAGGACTATCTGTTGGTGTTTTCGGTGGCGGGAGCATTATTTTCAAAGAAGTTCTATCTAAGTTATTAGTGGTCAATACAGTTTCAGAAGTATTTTTTACATTAGGAATTATATCATTTGTGTTAATTTTAATCGGCGCCCTACTAACAAATAATCCTGAAGGCTACGTGAAACAAGCAGCTGTCAAAGGTGAACAGGACTATACGACTGCTGAAATGATACAGACAAGCAAATTCAAATTAACTTGGGTAATGTATTGGTTAGCGGTTATTCCAGGTTTATTAGTTCTTGGAGCTGCTAAAAATATTGGTATTGAAGTTGCTGGGCTTGAAGCATCGGTTGCTGGTGGCGTTATTTCACTGTTAGCAATAGCTAATGCAAGTAGCCGTTTGGTATCGGGCACTTTATCGGATAAGTTCGGAACATTGAATATGCTTAAAGCGATCTTTGTCATTACAATCGTTTCCTTATTGTCTTTAAGTTTCGTAGCTGGGAGCACAGGTGTATTCTATATCAGTGTTGCGGGGGTTGCTGTCGGGTACGGTGGCTTCTTGGCACTATTTCCGACCTTCACCAACCAGGAATTTGGCTCTTATAGGTATGGCTCGAACTATGGTGTTGTTTATCAGGCCTACGGTCTTGCGGCTTTAACAGGCATATTAATTAAGCGCCTAGCAGGTTCATTTACCACGACCTTTATTATTTCTGCAGTGGCAGCGATGATAGGCCTCGGCATCGCCTTTATGATTAGGGAAGGTGAAACGGAAGTTGTTGATACTCAGGTAGCTTCTGCAGGTACAAGAGCATAGGCGGAATAAAATAAGTAGGAATCCTTTGAAACACTTAACTATTTTAATAGTTAAGTGTTTTTTTATGCATGTATCCAGAGAAATTTAGATATACTAGATAGAGAGGTGATGTAGATGAATAGAATAGGGTACCTAAAAAAGCATGCTAGAGAAGTGATTTCAGCAGAAACAGAATATAAAATTGATGAAACAGGAATGAACAATGTCATCATTATGACAAGGGACATGATTTTTAGATTTCCTAAATATGAAAGTGTGTTGTCATCAATGCAACAAGAAGTAGAGATATTGAAATTGCTGAACACACAGGTTGCACTTAATATCCCATCGCCAAGTGTGTATCACTTAGATCCAGATAATCTAGAATCTAGTTTTATCGGTTATAAAATGATTCAGGGCATTCCTTTGAGTAAGGATGTATTCAATGACATTGCCGACAAGGAGGTATTGGCTCGTACTTTGGCATTGTATTTAAAAACAATACATGCCGTAGAGTATCAAGCGTTTGAATCAATTGGTGTTAAGACAATTGATCCAATTCAGGAATTTACGCTTATGTATGAGAAGATTAAAAATAGGTTGTTTGAATTTATGCGTGACGACGCCAAAGAAGACATACGTAATGGCTTTGAAGGCTTTTTATCAACTTATTCAGAAGAGGCCATTGAATTTAAGTTGATCCATGGCGATTTTGGGCCATCTAATCTACTTGTAAAAGGTGAAATGTTGTCAGGTGTCATAGATTTTGGAGGGATGAGTATATCGGATCCAGCATATGATTTTGCATGTATGATGGGGCCATTTGGATATGGAGAAGAATTTGTAAGAATGGTTGGCACTTATTACGGCAATATTGATGCTTACATAGAGAGAGCAAAGTTCTATATAACGACCTTTGCCTTACAAGATGCTTTATTCGGTATTGAAAATAACTCCAAGGAAGACTTTGACTTTGGCATGAAACCATATATATAAAATAGAAATCGCGGAGACGGCATCGGCATATTGAACACTATCTAATAGTGGATATTTAAAAGTGAAATTCATGTTATAATAGGAGGTCTAATATGAAGAGACAAGGACAGATGACAGTAGAAGAGTTAAAAGAAAGACTTAAGAACAATGACCCACCTTTTCTATTGGACATCAGAGCAGAGGAAGATTATGAACAGGGAACAATCGAACAAGCTGTTCACAGTGAGAAGGAAGAGGTTGTCGATTTAATTAGAGAAGGCAAATTGCCCAAGGACAAGGACATTCTTGTGTTTTGTTACAATGGGCAGACATCTAAACAAATAGTAATGGTGCTAATCCTTCAAGGGTATTCAGCTTACTCCTTGGAAAAAGGTATAGAGGGATGGCGCAAGTATAATAATAACGATTAATGTACGGAGGTATGTGTGGAGAAACAATTATATATGTACAATGTGAACTTTCAGACCTATGAGGACACCCTTTGGGCCA
>Ga0070724_10000916_pt1 | contig 18949 bp, 14 predicted proteins | sample tdDd001_FD_67278 | JGI IMG/M metagenome (GOLD analysis project Ga0070724, IMG submission 67278) | Marine sediment microbial communities from the Atlantic coast under amendment with organic carbon and nitrate - tdDd00.1 | ecosystem: Environmental > Aquatic > Marine > Coastal > Sediment | place... | reverse complement strand
GAGGCTTTTAATCTAGATATTTTCTTTAGCAAAATCAAAATAGAAGGCGAACTAGCTTTCAATAACACTGATAGCGCAAAAGGTGACTTCATTATTGATACGGGTAGTCGGCATTATTTAAAAATATCGTCTCAGTTTACGCAAAATAGAAACATTGTTATTGATTCAGCAAAAGTGATTGCAGCCGATTTTGGCCTCAACGGTAAAGTAGAACATGAAAGAGTCACTTTGCCTAAACTTACCCTGGGTAGCCTTAAAATTCCTAATATCAAAACTAATCTGATCCCGAGCAAAGATGATGACGAAGATGATTTTTGGGTGATTGGAAATGCATTACTTAATCAATTTAATACCGTTATTGATTACCCTAATGAGGTGATGTATCTCGAACCCCAGCAGCCATTTAATGTGCGTTATAACGTGCTTGGCATAGAGTTGCGGAAAATCCGCAGTGGTGAGTTTGTTATTCGTTATTTATTCCCTGATTTTCCTGCAAGCAAGCTTGATTTACGTGAAGGTGATTTAGTAACTGAATTGTCAGGCATATCCGCAAAAGACCTTAGCTTAGATGACGTACTAGAGATATCAGCGTCAGCTGGAAACAAGCGTATTTGTATCAAAAGGGAAAACCAGTGTTTTAACATACCTGCACAGCATATTGCGGGATACTCTGTGAGTGATTAGTTAAACATACTTTTGAAAAGCACTATTAAGCTTCATTTTGCTAATGTGTTATTAGTGCTTATTCCCGTCGTTATTGGCTAGCGTTTAAAAAGGGAATGTTTATTTAACGGCCAAATGTTACAATCTTAGCTAACATTCTCGTTTTGTCATTTATCTATCGTTCGGTAGCTGGCTCAGCGCCCAATTATTTAGGCAGCCAAATGACACCCCTTCGTTTACGTTACCAAACCGTAGAGTTTGGTAAAACTGATATTCATGTATGTACTTTACGCGACACTCAAGAATTTAGTGATACTGATGGCATTGCTGAAGAGCTAGGCATTAGTTCTGCTTCGTGGCCGATATTTGGTGTTATATGGCCTTCAAGTTTGGTTCTTGCACACTTTATTTCAAATTACGATACGCAAAACAAACGTATTCTGGAAGTTGGCTGTGGTATGGCACTTTCAAGTTTATTGTTAAACAAACAATCAGCAGATATCACTGCAACGGATTATCATCCGGAAGTACAAAAGTTTTTACAGCGAAATACATTGCTCAATGATGATAAGGAAATTACTTTTGAGCGACAAAACTGGTCGGGAGAAGATAGTAATCTTGGTCTTTTCGATTTGATCATCGGCAGTGATTTATTGTACGAAGATGAACATGTAAAACTGCTGGCTAACTTTATTGCCGAGCATGCCAAGCCCAATTGTGAAGTCATTGTTGTTGACCCCGGTCGTGGCAGAAAAAATAAGTTAAGTAATCAGCTATTAGAGTTTGGCTTTTCATCATCACAACAAAAACCTATTCATACCGACTATCTTGATGAAGAATTTAAAGGCTTCATTTTAACCTACAAACGTTAAATTAGGCGTTTAGTTAAGGGAGCTGTTTAGCTTCCTTGATTACTTTTAGCAAAATTTATTTGATATTTCATTGCCTATCAAAGAAAACTATTTTTATACAATCCCTTTTAAAACGCGGAATACGCGTATGTTTTTTTCTATTCTTTTTCTATATTAGTGGCATATAGAAAATATTTAAGACTTTATTTAGTGCAATTCATACCATCACTTCATTAATTTAATAAGGAGATAGTATGAAGAAGCTATTCGCTAGTATAGTGATGTTAAGTGCTACAAATGTATGGGCTAAGACAACGCCAATTGAGCCAGTTTTAGTTCCTGTAGTCGGTCAAAATCAGAAGATTGATATTCATATGGGTAAATATGAAGTTACGGTTGCTGAATTTACCCGTTTTGCTAACGCTACTGGTTACAAAGTACAAGATGAATGTCATTTATATAATGAAACACATACACCTGAAAAAACTCATGGCTCATGGGATAACCCTGATTTAACGAACGAACCCTATCTTCCGGTGGTATGTATCGGTGCTGAAGATGCAATGGCTTATGCTAAATGGTTGTCAGAAAAAACAGGTAAGGCGTATCGCTTACCAAATTTTAAAGAATGGCAATTTGCAGCGTCTGCAGGAAAAGATAGCCGTTTCTCATTTGGTGATGATTTAGGGGTTAGCGAAGTATGTGATTATGAAAATATTGAAGATGCAGCGAACATAGCTGGCTTAAAATTGCATCATAACGTGAGATATCGCGGTGGAGCCGATTGTAACGATGGCGCTATTTACCACACTGTTGTTGGGATGTATCGACCAAATGATTTTGATTTACATGACATGATGGGCAATGTTCGTGAATTAATGCAAACCTGTGAGAGTTATAGCAAAGAGCAGCCTGAAAAGTGTCAAAGCTATCAAGTGGCTGGAAGTGGCTGGCATTGGATTGCACAACCGACAAACGTTAAAGATAGCATACCATTTATTGGCAGTATCGAAGGTTTTCGTTTAGTACTTGATAGTAATAAAAAGCAGTCAATGTCAAAGCAAACACAACACTTTATCGAAGGCTTAATGAAAGCTCAAGATAAGGCTCAAGTTGAGCATAGTAGGCTTAAATCACTGCCTAAAAGAGTGCAGGGAGTTCGTGCAAACTTAGCAAAAAATAAGCAAGTTAACCTTAGTTGGCAAACCGAGTTAGACAGTAATACTACCTATGCTATTTATCGCAGCTATATAGATAAAAAAGGGAAAATTAGCCGAAAAATGACTAAAGTTGCTGACCAAGTTAAAGGGGGTACTTATCTTGATACATTACCTGGTGACGGCGCAGCGAGTTATCAAGTTTTTGCGAGTAATGCGGTAGGTGAAAGCCAACCTAGTGCAGAAGCGTCTGTTGGTAAACATCAAGTATTTTCTGACGGTGAGCGTATTCAGACGGAATTTTATTCTAAAAATCGTAATACGCATGTGCTTAAAGAGAAAGACCCACACAGTATTTTATTTTCTTCAAACGAAGGGCATTACCCGCCGGGGTTAACACCATTTGTACCTGCATGGTTAACGTTTAACTTTGCCAATAAAAAAGCGGGTGTAGGGGAGCTAACCTTGAATGCCAGAGGTGCAAATGGCGCAATCATTGAATTTTGGCAGGGCAACCATTTAGTCTCTAAAGTTGAGCTTAAAGATGCTCAAAAGTTTGTTGAAATAACGGTTCCTGCAACGCTTAAAACTGCCAATGAACCCTTGCAAATTCGCCAGGCGAATAGACAGTTTTTTGTCATTGATTGGTTTGAATTTAGAAATAATTAAGGGAGTTTTAAAATAATAATAGGCAATAACCTTTATTGCCTATTTTTAATGGCTTCCATTTGCTCATTTAGCCATTCTTTTAATGCGTTTCTTTCTAAGTAGTCCCAATATTCTGCTTGAACTTTGGGTTGCTGATCATGAAGTTGATAAAGCCCAAAAGCGGCATGTACACCTAAGTGTCTGTCATGCTCTAAACGAGACAACTCAAAAGCTTTTTCGTAGTACATGAGCGCTTTATCTCGTTCATTTGTTGCATGAGATAATTTTGCACGTGAAAGCATATATTTTGGCGATTCAGGCAAATCTATCAAGATTGATTTTGCTAAGTGATAGTTTTTTTGTTCGATATATTGGTCAACTAGTTTTTCAGTTGCATCATCGATAATCCAACCATTTCGAATCGTTCTAGGCAGAGTTAGAATTTTTTCTAAATAAGGTTGTGCTTTGGCAGTGTCTTGAGTAAATATCGCAAAGTGATAGTACACAACAGCAGCGTTTGACTCATCAAGCTTGTGTTTTAACAATAAAGCTTGCGCTTCATTGAGATGGATATATTTTTTATGGTGATCGCTGGCTTTTTTTGCCAGTATTGAATAAGTAATTTGTAATTCAAATTGCATTAAAGGAATAGCTTGCTTACGTGCAAATTCAAGGCCTTGCTCTAATGTGTTAAACATATCATCGAATTTGCCTAGCGCTTTTGCTATCCATGCTTGCGAATTAAAGTACTTAAACCTTAAAAGTGGTAAAGGAGCATCAGTTATGGCTTCTGACATTTTGTCTAAACTATTTTCGGCCAATTGAAATTTTTGATGTCTTTTATACACTTCACTCATTTGCCAAAGTGCTTGGGCTTTATACGGAGTATAGCTGTATGACGACTCTAGATTCGCTAGCTTTTGGGCATATGTCATTGCAACTTCTAGCTGATGGGCATTAAAGTAATACTTTGTTAATAGTAATAATACATCGGGATCATCCGGTGCTATTTTCATCATCGAGGTTAGCACGCTAATATCCAAATTATTACTTGTTAGCGAAAATAAGCCTAAATGATGCAATTGCTGCAAACGTTCAAACATTTTCTGGGTAAGTTGTTCATACGTTTTTGCAAACAAGTAGCCAGTCCAATAAACAGCATCTTTAGATAAACCATAATGTAAAAAAATACCTTTTTCGGATTGTGAAGTTTCAGTCCAGAGCAACCAATCTTGAGCAGGAATATTGGACTTTTTCCAAGCGTGTGAAGGGGCTTCAAATAGCTGCATGGTTGAGCTGGTTTTAGGTAAAAATTTAATTAAAAAGCGATCACTTTCAATTAAAATATCTTTATTTAAGTCAGATAATTGTTGGCTCGTAGTCCCAGAGTTGCTGGCTTTCTCAACATAATGCATTACAACTTGTTGCTGTGTAGTGAACGTTTCTAGTAAATACCAACCGATAACAATAACAACACCGACAATAAGCGTCGGCCATAATTTTTGTCCTGTGTGCTTAGAGGCTGCTATAGCTTTTTTAGTAACCTTTTGAGTTGTCTGTGTTAGGGATTCTTGTTGTAACGCTAATTGCCATTTATAACCTTTTTTAGAGTAAGTCTTAATAGTGTCAGCACCTAAAATGGCGCGTAATTGACTTATGGTTTGAAAAACCACTTGTTCTGAAACATCTTTATTTTGCCAAACTGCATCCATAATGGTTTCTTTGCTATGAACGCTTTCAGGGTTTTCTAGGAAAAAATTGAGTAGCAACGCCTGGGTGTGTTTGAGCGGAACAATTTCATTGTCTTTATATAAAGTGAGTTGATCGCGTAAAAAGCGATATTCGGAAAACAGAACTTCCATATTGTAATTGGCTAGCGCTTATATAGTTGAGTGGTTATCAAAGAGCGATTAACTTAGCATAGAATGATGATGATTGAGAGGTTAGTGTTGATATTCTATGCCGATATTAGGCAATTTTCTTCTAGCATTGTTTGCAATAATCCATAAGGCTAATAAATAGACAAAATACGAAGGATATCAATATCAGATAAATTATATTGTGATATTTTAGTTGCTCTTTAGCGTGAAAATGATACTTATAGAGAAGGAAGCAAGATGACTACCAAGGACTCTTTATATATAAAGTTATGAATAATTTAATTATTAACATCTTGTTTTTACTAAGTGTTTTTTCTATGGCGGTGTTGGCCGAGCCAAATGTAGCTACAGATGAAAATTTATCTAAAAATGAAAAAATAATTCTTACCGTTGCGATAGAAGAGATTGGTTACTATCCCTTTAACTATACTGAAAATGCTGTTGTAAAAGGTTTTTCTGTTGATTTTTTAGAGTATATCGAGGCTAATTCTCAGTACGATTTTGAGTTTATTATTTTGCCTTGGCCAAGGGCGCTTTTTCTTGTTTCCCAAGGGCAAGTTGATCTTATATTAACCTTATTTAAAACCCCAAAACGTGAACAAACATATCATTTTATTGAACCTTCTTATGGTAATGAAGTTAATCAGTTATTTACCTTAGCGGATAAAAATGTTGAATATAATGGCCAGCTGAAAAACCTTATCCCGTACTCGATTGGTACCGTTCGGGATTATTCTTATGGGCAACTTTTTGATCAGGCAAGTTATCTCAATAAATTACCGGCATTAACCGAAGAAGTGTTATTAAAACTTTTACTAGGTAAACGCACCGATATTGTGATTAGTAATCCTTTAATTTTTAAGCGTTTGATGTCAGAAAGTGGCGTTAGCGATAAGGTTAAAGCGATAGAGCCTTACGTAGAAATTACTCCTGTACATATGGCATTAACGAGAAATAGAGAAGATGCCCGAGAGATAAAACAAACCATCGGAAAGTTAACAAAGCAATTGAAAGAATCGCCGTATTACCAAGAGTTATTGGATAAATATCAGTTAAATTTTTAGTGAGTTTTATCAATGAAAATATAAATAATTAATTTGTGTTAATCTATTAAGACTTGGTTTTTCAAAGAATAAGTACTTAATAGAAAAATTACAGGATGTAATGATGAATGAAGAAGTAAAAGCGCTAAGATCAGAATTAGCACTACTTAAACTTCAATTTAGTGAGCGAGTTAATGAAGTTGAAGCTCGTTTAAATGAGTTGATTGCGCAAGAAGCGCAAACTGACATTCAAAATCAATATGTAACACAGGCTGAAACAGCTAACTTAAGCATAACTCATGATGAAGTAGTTGAAACGCCAACGGAACAAGAAGAATCAAAACAGTATGTTGTTGCCGATCAAGCATGGGAAATGGCAGCTCCCGCTGAACCTTCATTTATTACTCTCTTTGTTAAAGCGCTATTGTCTTCCTTTTTTGACTGGATTTCTCCGGTCACCAAAATTTATCAATCATATAAAGAAAGGGGAATGTTAGGCATTTTTATTCTTACCGTGGTGGGAATAGGCCTAACGCTTGCTGGTTTTGGTTATTTAATGCAATTGCTTATTGACCAGCTTGGTGCTGGCTCTAAGTCTTTATTAATGTGTGGTGCTGCTGTCTCGGTTATAGGCCTCGGTGTCGTAATAAAAGTCAAAACACGATTTGGCGAATTCGCTACGGCAATTGTTACCTTAGGCATTTTGCTTTCGTATAGTACGGTTTACTTTTCTGGTAGCGTGTATGGTCTTTTACCTAATATTACCATTTTAATTTTATATTTAGTGGTGGCATTGGTTTGTCATGTGTTGGCTTTGTGGCTAGATACTAAGGTTGTTGCTGCGCTTGGTGTTATTGGCATTGCTACCATGCCGATACTTTCAAATACAATCGGTATTGAGCCTCTTTACTATCTATTGTCGCTGGCTTTTGTCGTTAGTAGTAGTTTGTTTTTAGCATATCGTTATTTAGGGCAATGGCTTGCGCAATTGAGCTTGGCGTTTACATTAGTTTCAGTTGAATGGATCATCGGCGTCGAAAATGTTCAAGTTTCAGCGTGGATTGTGAATCTGTTCTACCTACTATTTTTTGTTTATATTTGTGGGTCTTTGTTAAAGAATGAAGCAAACGTCAAACAATCATTGGCTTTTCTTGCTGCTCTAGTGGGTGCAATTGTCTTAGTTTTCTTTCAATCGACAGACATATTTACCACACATATAAGTTTCAATTTTGTTTTTAACACGTTAATAACAATTGTAGTAAGTGCACTTTTTTACAAAATAAAAAGCGATTTAATGCACCTATTTATATTGCTTGCTGCAACTTGGGGCGTATTAGCAATAGTAAGTGTGGTAAGTGATGCGTATTGGGGGATCGCCTGGGCTATTGAAGGTCTATTGTTACTTGTTATTGGACGGCGTTTTGCTATTTCATCTACTATTTATCAGGGACAAGTTCTTACAGCCATCGCACTATTGTATTCATGGGCAGCGATAGCGCCTTATTTTCCAACGCCTGCGTTGAAGTCTGTTGATGGTTGGATGTTGTCAATTATGATTGCTTTGTTTATCGCTGTTTGGCAACGACTTATTAACAGCAATGACGTATTTGATGACTTAACAAAAACAAAAGTTAAACCCATGTTGCAGTTGTTAGAAGTTATTTGGCTGTCTGTAATGTTTATTGCTTGTGCGAATATTTGGCTAGGAAATTGGGCTGGGGTGGTTGTCATTTTGGCGCAAATAGCATTGTTATTTAGAGCAAAACATTGCAAGCAGGTATCAATAGAGGTTTTTGCTGCAGTACTTATTATTGTACCGCTATTTTATGCATATAACGGCGCGCTGTCTGTTGGAAGTTATCGCTTTATTATGTTGCCAATGTTTGCAAAATTGGCCATGGTATCGGCATTTTTACAGCTTTGGTTATGGTCTGCTTTTTATCGTAAACATAAACCCGACAGTCCAATGATATATATAGCAGAGTCGGCAAGAATACTTTTTTATTTACTTATTCCTATTTGCTGGGTGGGCTCTGTCGTTCGCCGATTTGATGAAGCGTCATTGATGATTATATGGTTGTCACCATTGTTAGCTTTGTTATTAGCGAGAAAAGTAGGGCATCATTTACTTGTCAAAGAGACCAAAATTTTAACCGCTTTATCAAGCATCGCTTTTGCTCTAGTTGTCGGGCAACTGACCATGATAAACAGTGTTATAACTCTCGTTGGTTTCACCAGTTATTTTGCTATTGCTTACTGGCTTAATCGCCGAGAAACGTCTCATATCTATCAGTTTATTAGTAGTTGCGCTATTTTTGCTTTAGGTTTTGCGATACCTAACATTATAGGTTTCCAGACAAATAGCTTATTTTACAGCCTTGTTTTTGCTGCGATATATTGGGCAACAATATTAAATACTACAAACTTATCTGAGCACTTAAAAAGAAATGAAACGTATATAACGGCAGTTAATTTGCTATTACTTATTGCTGCTTGGACGCTGATTTCATCAAATGCTAATTATGTTATGGTTCCGGTAATATTTTTGCTTGCTGCTTTATATAAAAAAGATAAGCGTTTTATCAATTCCTATTTAGGCAATAAGTTAGCATTAAATAGCGATTTATTTTTACACTCCATAGCGGCGATTAGTTATGGGAATCTATTTGCTTCATTAACTGAATATCGTCTCGATTTATTAATTGCTCCCGCGTTAGCGGTACATGGCGCTTTAATATTATTCCTTAAAGATAAGCGTTTAACGACTGTTAAATACGGTTTTGCGCTAATGTTGCTTGGCATTATTAAACTTGCAATGATTGACGCAGCTAATGCACTGCTTTGGCAAAAAGTTATTTTATTTATGGGCATTGGTGTATTCATTTTGCTTGCCTCATTTTGGTATCAAAAACTGGTGACCAATGTTGATACGTTACCCCCTAGTGTTAATAATCTCTAATAATTTAGTAGCGCATGTGAACCAAAAATAATTATGCCATTTACGCCAATACATATGGGGCCAGGAATACTGCTAAAGTCTCTGCTACAAGGAGGTTTTAGCTTAATGGTTTTTGGATGGACTCAAATTGTCATGGATATTCAGCCGTTAATTGTCATGATAACGGGTGAAGGCCATTTGCATGGTTTTACTCATACTTTCTTAGGCGCAATATTAATTGCATTAGTAGCCGCTGCAACCGGAAAGTATTTATCAGAATTGGGCTTGAAAATACTGGGTATATCGACAATTGAAAAGCCAATATCGATTACTTGGTTGGTTGTGCTGTTAAGTGCTTTTATTGGCAGTTTTAGTCATGTTTTTCTTGATAGCATTATGCATTCGGATGTTGAGCCGTATTTCCCATTCTCACTAGATAATCAATTTTTAGGGTTAATATCTGTTCAGCTATTACACAAGGTTTGTTTATACAGTGGTTTAGTTGGTGCCGCTATTTTTTATGGAATCAATTGGCGGTTAAAAGGTGAAGTTCATGAACTCTTTGTCAGTTAATTCGCTAAAGTGCTTTATAGGCTTTGAAGAATGCATCTGGCCCTTTTTTTATGATGCTTTTATATTTATGTCGACCTAATTCTTTATCAAGTTTCTGCGCCATCGCTGCTCCCACTCGATACCAGAGCCTTTTACCATCAGACAAGTCATTTAGTAAATTCCAATCTTCGTCATTAAGTGTTCTTTCGCCAATAGCAGCTATGGCATTGTAGGTTTGAAAATACTCTTGGGTGTAGATTTTCATCGTCTTTGGGTTTTTTAAAGCGATGTAATCTGGATCTGTTAGCGCATTATTTTTGGCTCTTGCTTCATAAGCTGAATAAACGGCGGAACCCTCTAAAACAGTTAAGTATTGCACTAACTCAAAAAGTTGTTTTCCTGTTGTTATTTTGGCAAGGTCAGGAAATTGATGATACTGCTGAAAACCCACATGATTAAGTTCATGAATGCAATAATACCAAACTTCGTCTATCGATTTGTGAAAGGTTTTATGGGCTAAATTTAGCGAAGCATTTGTATCCATTGAAACACCAATATCATAACCCCAAGTAAAATAAAGATGACCGGAAAAAGTAAAATCACTGGGTAAATATTGCAATGTTTGGTTTAGGCAATATTGTTGTTTTTCTTTATTTTTAGCAATTTTATCAACAAGATTCTGTGTTGCTATTAACTTTTCTGGAGTAGGCTTTTTGTTGGTGAGTAAATCTAAAGCAATCTCTTCTATAGAGGTCGTTTTACTGTAATATCCAGTTCTATCTGAGTGATTTTTAAGATGTTTCATTGCATTGCTATTAGCAACGCTTTTCAAATTGTTGTTTGAAGGTGTTGTTAAATATTTAATTGCAGATTGAATATGTTCAAAATCGAAAAAGTCATTGTGGTTTTTTGAAACTTCATGTGCATTACTGCCGTGGCTAAAAGTTAAGAAAATAGCTAAAAAAATGTAAAATCGAACAGCAGTAATATGAATTTTCACAATATTAACTAAGAAATACCAGAATAATTACTAAGCATAATCCCCTTTAGAACTGTGCGCAAATTATATGAGTCAGTTGAATATATTAAACAACGACAAGTGTAGATGATTAACTTTTCAATTTATCTATCAATTGCTTTATAGGAATATTGATTATGACTCTATTTACGGAATACATACCAATGAACTTGTTGCTGGCCTATATAGGCCTTAGTGCACTTACATTTGTTATTTATGCTTTAGACAAATCGAAAGCTCGGCGCGGTGCATGGCGTGTACCTGAAAGTACGCTGCATTTTTTGGCATTATTTGGTGGTTGGCCAGGGGCTATATTGGCTCAAAAAATGTTTCGCCACAAAACCCAAAAACGTAAGTTTAGAGTGATGTTTTGGATCACCGTTATTGCTAACTGTGGCGCTTTAGTATGGCTAATTGACTTAACACGCTAGTAAATACCATGGCTTAGTATGCTGACTTTATTGGGAGGCTAGCACCCATTTTATGCCGCGAAAAAATGAAGATGGAATGGCAGACATATGACCTTCATTATTTAATGTTTCCGTTTTTAATACCCATGGGTGTTGATTATTTTTCCCCCAATGTTGCATCCATTTTACTGCTGGGATACGAAATCGAGCTTCGTCATTCTGACCACTGGAAACAAACAGTCTTGTTTGAGACGCTTTAACTGAGTTTATATTTTCCTGATTTAAAAAGAAGGGAAGATTTCGATGCAAGGCCGGGTTACTGGCAATATGTCCTGCAAATAAATCAGGTTGTGTCATCGCGGTATAAAGAACAAATTGCCCCGCGAGAGAATTACCAAAAACAATGCGCTTATTGGGTGCTGCAGGGTATTTTTTTTCAATCAGCGGCAGGATTGATTCTTTCATTAGCTTTTGAAAATTCTCAGCACCACCCCAGTGTTCACGTTCGGGTGACTTTGCCGTGTAATCGATACTGCGGGCATTGCCTTTTTTCCAATTATCGGTGCCATATGAAATGCCGACAATTATCATCTGAGGGATTTCATTGGTAAATCGTAAGTAGTGATAATATGCCGACAATAACGGATACGAAATTCCGCCATCTAGTAAGTAGACTGTGGGGTATTTTTTATCGGTTTCGTAATCATCAGGTAACCTAACTATAAGGTTATAAGTTGTTTCACTCTTAACGGATTTTATTGAGTGATATTTAGGTGTTCCTAATCCTTGTATTACCTGATTGCTTGCATCTTGACTATTGGCAAAAACACCACCAGAAAATACTGATATTACAAAACCAAGTAGTAATATTTTTTGAATAAAAGATAAATATCTCATGTGCTGCAACTTAATTTAATAACGTTAGCTTAGAAAGTTATAGATAACTCTGCTTTTCACTATTTAATATAGTTAGCATCACAGCTTAGGTGGCGTTAATTCGACGAAACCACGTACAGAACGGACAAGTCACTATGCTTTGATAAATATGCCCTAATCATGGCTCCTTTTTAGCTTTAGTACAGTAACGGTCACCTTTATCAAAAATTACTTTCCATTGGCCAGATGCATTTTTGCGCCAGATAGAGGTATAGGTATGAAATCTGCCAATATCGTCCCAAACTGGCCCTGTGCTCAAGGCCAGTGTTCCGTTATCCAGCACTTCTACCTTTTCGGGTTTCCAAGCAAAGCCAGCTTTTTCTTTTTTAAAGAATTTAGCCCATCTATCAGCAACCGCTTGTTTGCCTCTGGCAGCTGATTTGTTGCCTAAAAATATCGCGTCGTCAGCTAAGAAGGAAGTGAAGGCTTGATGATCTCTATCTGCCATGGTTTTGGCAAACGCAAGTTCTGTGTTCCACACTTCCTGTTCTAGTTGTTTAATATTGTTAGCTAAAACTAATGGTGACAGCATCATTAACAAAAACATAAGGTAACTGGTTTTCATAGTGCTTTACTCATTAAAATACAGTGAATTAGGTTTAGTGGTTTTTATCGCTAATTTTCTTACCTTACACTGATGATACAGTTATGCCAAACAAGAGTATGAGCAGTGTTGGCATTAAACCAATATCTTAAATGCATCGTAGTAGTGATTACATCATGGCGTTATAAGTTTTATTCATTACTTCAACAGAGATATTGTTATTATTTCGGTGACCGACAATTCTGTTAACTTTGAGTTGTTTGTTTCGTACAAAGTCGATAAAGGTTCTAGTGTAATTGGGAATAACTTTAGCGATGGTATTATCAAATGGAATATGTAAAAAGTCAGCCTGAAAGATGATGCCGCTGTCTTTGAAGTGTACAAAACTCTGTCGTTTTGAATGCATATTTTCCAAGACATAAAAATGTGAGCCATCAATAACTTGTTTGTGTTCAATGGTTCTGAATTTAAATTTATTGATGTCATTAACAAAGTCAGGATAAGCTTTGATGGCCTCAATACTATATTCATCGGCAAGTATTTCAATACCCTTGTCAACGTAGGCTTTAAGACCGGCAATTTGATGTCCGTGCGGATGGGTGACATATACCGAAGTAATTTTTTTATTGGGAAACTGCTTGTTGATAAGCTTTATCGTTTTATTTGCTAACCGCGTATAACCACTTGCGCCAAACACCATAATTTTATCGCCATTAACTTTAAATAGGCTATTACGACTAGCAGATGAGTCAGTAACAAGATAAAGGTCAGATGCTATTTCTTTTGATACCAATACACCGTCGCCTATTGGGAGTTCGGGGCCATACCCTGTTGGTAATTTAAGTTTACCTGGGTCAACTTGTTCAGTGATGTCAAATTGGTCAATAAACTTTATATAGGCAGGCGCTGCTGAATCACCATAGTATGAGTGTAAAGAGCGAGCAAAGGTTAAACCTCGGGTCGTTTGGTAATCATCATAAATATATAATGCTTGTTCAGGTTTTTTGTTAATTGAGCGCAACTGCAATGGGTGATGGCTAAACGCATACTCGACAATACTATCGTCAGCAACTTTATGAGTAAGGGTTGTTATCTCTTTTTTTGGGTTTTGAACAAGGGTAATCTTTGCAGCAATATCGTCTTCTTTAAGTAGAGGTCTGACGGCAAGAAAGTCAACGTTCATAACTGTATAGCGGATAAATCGGTCAAAATTATCCATGCCTCTGTTGATAAACGCTTTTCCGAATATCGAGGTACTCTTTTCGTAGAATAAGCTTTCAGTATCATTTTGAAATTGCGCTCTATCGTATAGTCGACCGCCTGAATAATAGAGTATGTCATTATCGTAAAAGTGCTTTTTTACTAGATCGACTTCAACCATTCTTTGCGACATAACCCTGTTAGGGGTTTGATAATCCCAATAATCATTGTCTCTATATTGTTTATTTAAAAAATGATACTTAAGTGAAAAGGTCTTAATTGACTGTGTATTTTGATAGTGGCTTTTGAGCTTTGCGACAAATTCTTCAGCTTTAGTTGTAGACGCTAGCGCAGGCGCTGTTGCAGCTGAGAGAATGAATAATGCCATGCAAGTCAATATGAGTATGAGTGGATGACGTGTTAGGTTAATTTTCATAAGTAATTCCTTCATTATGAATAACAAATAATAGTGATTGTTAATGGCTAATATCAGTGGCGCGCTACAGGATGGCATCGTAGGTTTTATTCATGATTTCAACAGAGATGTTGTTGTTTTGATAACCCCCGACAATCCGTTTAAATTTCAATTGTTTATTTCGAATAAAATTGACAAAAGTTTTGGTGTAACTAGGAATTACCTTAGCAATGGTGTTATCAAAAGCAATATGGAGAAATTTAGATTGAAAAATAATCTCACTGTCTTTGAAATGTACAAAACTCTGTCGTTTTGAATGCATATTTTCCAAGACATAAAAATGGACACCATTAATGACTTGTTCATGGTTAATGGGGCGAAATTTGAATTTATCTATGCTGTTAGTAAAGGCTGGGTAGGCTTTGATTGCCTCGATAGTATATTCATCCGCCAGTATTTCGATACCTTGATCAGCATAGACTTGTAGGCCGCCAATTTCATAACCATGCGGATGAGTGACATAAACTGTAGTGACTTTCTTTTTTGGGAACTGGTTAGTAATAAGCTTAAGGGTTTTTTCTGCTAATTCAGGATAACCACTGGCGCCAAATAGCATAATTTCATTGCCATTAACTTTAAATAAACTATTACGCCAGGCTGAATTGTCTGTCACAAGATAAAGATTTTTAGCGATCTCTTTTGCTGTGAGTACGCCATCACTTTTGGGGATCACTGGCCCGTATCCAGGTGGTACTTTAAGTTTAGCTGGCGCTACTTTTTCAATGACCTCAAATTGGTCATTATAGATGGTGTAGTAGGGCTCAGTTGCACCATCGATATATTGGTGTACGGTTCTCGCATAGGTTAAATCCCTTGCTGTTTGATAATTTTCATAGGTGAGTATTGTTCGCTTTAATTTGTCGTTGAGTGACACCAATTGCAATGGAGAATTACTAAATTCATAAGCGACGATATTACCATCAGCGGTTTTATGAGTGAGGGTGGTTGTATCCGATTTTTTGTTTTGATGAAGGGTAATATTTTCTTCAATATTGATTTCTTCCAGTACCGGTCTTACTGCTAGAAAGTCGACATCTAGCAGGATATAGCCCATTCTATAAAACTGTCCTTTACCTTGATTGATAATTCGCTTACCTAAATAGCCGCCATTCATTTCATAGGCAAAGCTTTCGGTATCATTTTCAAAATGCGCCCGGTCGAGTAGCAAGCCACCAGAAGTATAGTAGATGTCATTATCGTAAAAATGCTTGTTGACCAAATCAATTTCAACCGTTCGTTGTGCCATAATTCGATTGGGGATTTTGTAGTCCCAATAATCATGAGATCTGTATTGCCTGTTTAAATAATGGTGGCTTAATGAGAAGGCATTTATTGATAGAGTGTGGTGATAATGAGCTTTGAGCTTAGCGACAAAGTTGTTAACTTCATTTGCATTAGCAATTGGCATCGTGCTGACGGACATTGCCATATAAGCAAATGCGTATATGAGTAAATAACGTGTAAGGTTAATTTTCATCGGTAATCCTCTTTATTAATGATTACGCTAAAGCGCCTTTAAACAAGTGTAAAAGACGGGACCATGCTTTCTCGGCTTGTTTTTCATGATAACCATGAAAGTCCGGAGTGCACCAACCATGCAAAGTCCCTTCATAAACCTCAATCTCAGCAGGCACTCCGGCAGCTTTGTATGCCGCTCTTATAATATTTTTAGTTTCAGGTGATCTTTGGTCATCGTTTTCAGCAACAGCATGAAATGCATGAGCTGATAGTTTAGGAATTAGCAGATGTGGGCTATCCGGTCCATCTGAAACCATACTCCTACTGCCATGAAATGATGCGACAGCCCCAATACGATTTGGCATGGCAGCTGCTGTTAGTACGACAAGTTCACCGCCCCAACAGTAACCTAATGTGCCAATTTTACGATTTGCATCGACACTCAAATGCTGATCAAGGAAGTTGATGTAAGCCTTCGCATCAGAGATATTGCCCGCTTGTGTAAGCTTCCATGCCATCCCTCTTAAGAACTTCATAGTTTCGGGATTATCAAAACTGGCATTAGGCCCTACGACGGGTGCTTTAGCTTCTCGATAATAAGGGTTAACCACTAATACAGAATAGCCATTAGACGCCAAACGTTTAGCTATTGCTGTGTACACAGGGCGTAATCCTTTAATGTCAGGCCATAAAATAACGCCAGGATGCTTGCCTTGAGCAGGGTGAACAAAATAACCATCAGACATTCCGTCGGGTGTGGAGATATCAACGGTGGACTCTATCAGTGAGTCAGCAAAAGCGACTTTAGGAAATAGTGCCGCTAGTATTGCCACTGCTCCTAGTTTACTAAAATCTCGGCGATTTATTTGTCCATTTTTTAAAAGAAGTTTTTTAGCATCTCGTTCTGTTAGTTCATCGCACATGGGTATCTCACAGTATTTTTTGGCGTTAAATATTGTTCACGTATTTATTCAATGAGTGGTAAAAGCTGCTCTAGACGAATCATGCTTTTGGCTTAAATCGATTTCTCATGGGCTAATATAAATTTCAACTTAATGCTTAAACAGACAAGTAATGTAAAAATGTGAAGGTTGAAGTTTTACAAAAGTTTACGTTCGATTTTGTCGTAATCCTGTATTTTATATAATTCGCGATATAATCATGAAAATGACATCAACTTATGGTGTAAGTTGAGTTAACAAAGGTAATAATTTGAGTATCAAACCTAAGCTGCTGATCGTTGAAGATGAACCTGTTATTTTAATGGGTCTTACAGACTTATTTGTTTTTCATGGGTATCAGGTTGAAAGTGAAAGTGATGGGCAAAAAGGTTTGTCTCGCGGCCTAGATGGACAGTATGCCTGTATTATTCTCGATGTTATGCTGCCATCGCTTAGCGGCTTTGAAATATGTAATACGCTGCGCAAGCATTCTCGTAGCCAGCCTATTTTGATGCTAACCGCAAAAAACTCTGAAGACGATATTATTAACGGCTTAACGCTAGGTGCTGATGACTATGTTGGTAAGCCGTTTTCCACCTCTGAGCTAGTACTTCGTGTTAATGCTTTAGTTAGGCGTTCAGGCTGGATTGGCACAGATAACACGATAAAATTATGTGATGAAGTCTCTATTTGTACACAAACGTTAACTGGCGAGTCTTATCGGAAAAAAACTAAATATACCCGTCGAGAGGTTGAAATTTTAGCTTATTTACAGCGTCAAGGTCAGCCAGTATCACGCAATGAATTACTCAAACAAGTTTGGGGCTATAAAACCACCGAAGATATAGATACACGCACGATTGATATCCATATCGCAAAAATCCGCAAGAAAATAGAAATAGATCCAAAATCTCCAAGGCACTTAGTTACTCACCGTGGTGAAGGTTACCAACTTTATGTTGTTTAATATTTTACCTAATTTACAGATTAACTTAGTAACTCGCATACCAATTTATTTACTGTTGCAATCGGTGGGCAGATAAGTTGATATTTTCTAACAAACTTTTACTTAATTACACTCAACGCCTGCGTCGATTACGCTATTTAGCTATTAGTTTTTTACTGTGCTTATTAATTCCATTGGCAACTCTGCTTTATTTTGGTTTTCAGCAAATGGAAAAAAATTTACTCGTTGAGTATCAGCGTGAAGCAAGTAGCCTTATTCAAGCAACCAATAGGACTTTTTTTAAAAAAAGAATGCTAACCAACACTATACCTGTTGATGCATTTGACTATTATCGACAAGTGTATAACCCTGCCACTAAAACGTCTCAGCGAGTATTATCACGTCTCGCCCAATTTGATCTAGCTCAGCCTATAGATTGGCAACACATGGATGGGTTTGTAGGTTATTTTCAATATGACAGTGCTGGCTATTTCAGTAGTCCTATTATGCCAAGCTCTTTATCTAGTAATGGTTTAACTAAAGAAGATGTTGAGCAGGCGAAACAATTAATACCTGCCGCAGAATTAGCCGCGCGAGAAAAATCTGTTGATAGCATGCGCACGCTGTTGTCTCAATCTACAGTCATTCAGCAAATGGTTCAGTCTGGTTTCTCTGTCACAAAACAGTTATTGAATGTGGCATTTGATGTGCCTGATTATTTAATTTTTTACCGAGTCAAATCAGCAGTAGATCAACCTCGATTACAAGGCTACGTCGTAAAGCGAAAGCCATATATAGCGCAAGTAATTACTGAGATGCTGGAGCAGCATCGCTTTGACAGTTCAATATTAATTGAACTAAATGATGTTGATCATACTAATCAGTCAGACTATTTCTTATATCACCACTTGCCTGATGATAAGGTAGCAATTAGCCAGTCGATAAAAACAGAAGATATAGACAAAGATTTTCAGCAATTGATTATATATCAAGATCGTCTACTTTGGCCTTTTGGGGGTTATCTCGTTACTGTTTCAGTTGGTTCACTGCCAATTACGCCAGCAATGGTGTATAGCGGTGTTTTTACTTTCGCGCTAATTATTGCCTTATTACTCGCCTGCTATGGTTTTTACCGTTTAGGTGTTAAGCAGCTAATATTGGGAGAGCAACGGCTTAACTTTGTTTCTTCAGTCAGTCATGAATTAAAAACGCCGTTAACATCCATTCAAATGTATGCACAAATGCTGAAAGAAGGCACAGTAATATCTGGCACGCATCAACAAAAATAT
>Ga0070724_10000915_pt1 | contig 18967 bp, 17 predicted proteins | sample tdDd001_FD_67278 | JGI IMG/M metagenome (GOLD analysis project Ga0070724, IMG submission 67278) | Marine sediment microbial communities from the Atlantic coast under amendment with organic carbon and nitrate - tdDd00.1 | ecosystem: Environmental > Aquatic > Marine > Coastal > Sediment | place... | reverse complement strand
AACACATAGCGCATCATTCCCGCGACCAGCAGGCAGCAAACAAAAGCCACCAGATAGGGCAGGGGCGCGCCTTTGTTGAGCGGTTGACCGCTTTCATCTGCCGGAACACCAGAGGCGCGCACCCAGTGGCGCGCCAGGGTCATGTACCAGATTGCTCCGAAACCATAGGCGGCGATTGCTGCGGCCAGAACACTTAGATGCTGCATGGTGTTCTCCTGAAAATAGGCTCTAATTCAGCCCGAAATATTGATTCCTGCCATTTCACAGACAAGGGCCCATTCAGCAGGGGTGACAGGCTGCACCGATAGACGGGCCTGTTTGACCAAGGCCATTTCCGCCAGCTTCGGCTCGGATTTGATCTGGTCCAGTGCAACCGGCGTTTTCACCGGCATCACGGCCTGAATATCCACACATTCCCAGCGCGGATCGTCTGTGGTGCTGTCGGCATGGGCCTCAGAGATCACCTTGACCACCCCGACAACGGCTTTTTGTTTCTGCGAATGATAGAAGAACCCAAGGTCCCCGATCTGCATGTCCCGCATGAAGTTGCGAGCCTGATAATTGCGAACGCCGTCCCATTCCTCGCCAGCGTCACCCTTAGCGACTTGGTCATCCCAGCCCCAGGTGTCAGGTTCGGATTTGAACAGCCAGTAGCGCATTAGCCGATAACCTTCTTCCAGCGGACCAGCTCGACATCAGAGAACAGTCCGGCTTTGGCATAGGGGTCGTTCGCAGCCCAGTTTTCGGCGTCAGCCATGGTTTCAACATCCAGGATAACCAGCGAGCCGACCATCTGTTCGTTATCATCCAGCAGCGGCCCGGCCTGGGCAACGATGCCCGTCGAGTCGATATAGGCCAGGTGCTCGGCGCGGTTTGCTTTGCGGATTTCCAATGCGCCGGGTTTATCGCGCGCGATAAGGGAAACGTACATTTCATGCCTCCAATTGTACAATTTGTATCGTTTACGGGTGGGCCGTGACCGTCAAGCCTTGGCGCCCTTTTTGCCACCACCCAACAGGGCGGGGCTGCGTTTATCCAATGGCCAACGAGGGCGAGCCATTAGGGTCATGTCGTCGGTTTCACCAGTCAGGAAACGTTCTGCTCCGGCGTAGGCGATCATGGCTGCGTTGTCCGTGCACAGATGCAGCGGAGGGGCGGTGAACTGGGCACCAAGATCGGCACAAACAGTCTCTAACCTTGCTCGAATGGCCTTGTTTGCGGCAACGCCACCGGCGACGGCCAGCACGGGCTGCCCTGGGGACTCGGCCAGATATTCGCCAAGGGCACGGCGTGTTTTTTCAGCCAGAACATCGCAAACGGCGGCCTGAAATCCGGCACTAAGGTCGGCGCGATCCTGGCGTGTCAGGCCGCCCTTTTCCGAAACGACCTGATCGCGTGCCCGCAAAAGTGCAGTCTTCAGACCCGAGAAGGACATGTCGCACCCAGCGCGATCCAACAGCGGCCGGGGCAGGGCGAACCGTTTCGGATCCCCGTTCTGTGCGTCTTGTTCAACCGAAGGCCCGCCAGGTTGCGGCAGGCCCAACAGCCGGGCTGTTTTGTCAAATGCCTCGCCGGGGGCATCGTCGATTGTGCCGCCCAGACGGGTGAAATCATCCACGCCACGCACAATCAGGAACTGGCAGTGCCCACCGGAAACCAGAAGCATCAGGTAGGGAAACGCGATCCCATCCGTCAGGCGTGGCGTCAGCGCATGTCCTGCAAGGTGGTTTACCCCGATCAAGGGCTTGCCGGTTCCGACCGCGATTCCCTTGGCGCACATCACCCCAGACAGCACCCCGCCAATCAGCCCAGGCCCGGCGGTGACGGCAATTGCGTCCACTTGATTTAGGCCCATTTTCCCCTGAGTCAGAGCCTGTTTTACACAGATATCCAGCTTCTCGGCATGGGCGCGTGCGGCGATCTCGGGGACGACCCCGCCAAAGGCCGCGTGGAGGTCAGTTTGACCGTCAACAACAGAAGATAGGATCTGGGCGCCATTTGGACCGACGCGCACCAAGGCCGCAGCGGTATCATCGCAGCTGCTCTCAAGGCCCAGGATTGTGATGGTGCGTGTCATGGCTCTGCCCGTTGCAACGTAGTTGCACGGCAGGTAACACCAGAAGCAGTTTCAAACAATCCCGGCTTGCCAAATGCGCCCGACCATCCTGCTGACCCGTCCCAAAGAAGGCTCTGCCCGGTTTGCAGAGCAGTTGCGCCAGGCGTGCGGGTCCGAGGTACGTATCCTGTGTTCTCCCGTTTTGCGCATTGATCCGGTCGCATTTCAGGCCGACCTGACCGGGTACAAGGCGCTGATTTTCACCTCGGCTAATGCGGTGCCCTTCGGGGCGCCGGGGTTGCGTTGCTACACGGTTGGGGATGCCACCGCGCGTGCGGCGCAGGCGGCTGGCATGCATCCGACAAGTGTTGGCGCGAATGCCGAGGCTCTGGTCAGGCGGATTTTGGCCGATGGTGATCAGGGTCCCCTGCTGCATCTGAGGGGCCAGCACACACGAGGTGATGTTGCGCGCACCCTGTCAGAGGCAGGCTGTGCCACGGACGAGCAGATCGTCTATTCACAGACGGAATGCGCACTAACAGAAGAGGCATTGAGGGCGCTGGCCTCTAGTTTGCCAGTAATAGTGCCGCTTTTTTCACCTCGCTCGGCGCGAATATTTGCGGGGCAGTTGCCCGAGAATGCTCGGGTTTGGGTTGCTGCGCTTAGCCCGGCTGTCGCCGAGGTCTTTGCAGGTATGGCAATTTCCCGGATGGAAATCGCGACAACACCTGACGCAAAGGCAATGCTGAGCGTCACGCAGGGACTGATGGACGCAGTGACCCGACTTGAGGGTTAAGCTCTGTCCCTTTAGTCTTATGATCCGAGTAAGTTATTTTGGTTCCAGATTCGAAAGGATGACCCGCGGTGTCCGACCCCGAAAAAGATAAGAATAATCCAGAGGTGCCGACCGAAGAGATCGTAGATGCGGTCATCATCGAAGAGGAAGACCAGAAAACTAACAAAGACAATTCCGCGGACACACCCGAAGAAGAGAGCGGCGAAGCGGCCGAAATCGCCGAAGAGACTTCGGATGACACCCCAGAAGATGACGATACTGCCGCAGAGGAAATTCCACCCGAGGCCGACACCGTGACCGCGCCCCCGCCGGAAGACCCGGTTGTGGTGCAGAAAGTAGGGTTTGTTCCTCTTGTTTTGGGCGGCGTTGTGGCCGCTGGCTTGGGGTTCGGGGCTTCGCAATTCATTTTCCCCGAAGGCTTGTCTGGCTCCAAGAGCATCGCAGCGATCGAAGCATTGGATGCGCAGCTTCGGAAACAGAATGCAACGATGGCCGCGTTGGAAAAACGCTTGGTTGCGGCCGAGAACATCACGGTGCCCGAGCCAGATCTGTCCCCCGTGACGGACGCTGTTTTGGGTGTCGAGACGGCGATGTCAGAGCTGTCGGCCCAGTACGCAGGATTGGAATCCCGGCTTACGGATCTGGAAAAACGCCCCGCAGAAGGTGGCGCCGCAGCCGCCGCAGTCGAGGCATACGAGCGTGAGGTAAAAGCGCTGAAAGACGCAATGGAGAAACAAAAGGTCGAAGTTGACGCCTTGGTTTCCGCCGCTCAGGAAGACAAGGCAAGCGCCGAGATGACCGCCCAGCAGGCGATGATCCGTTCGGCCATATCGCGGGTTCAGATTGCGTTGGATACCGGGGCGAGTTTTGCCGATGCAATGGCGGACCTAGAGGCGGCTGGCCTGACGGTCCCGGCGGCGCTGAGTGTGGTCGCTGACACGGGCGTGGCCACGATTGCACAACTGACAGCCGATTATCCGATTGCCGCGCGCAATGCGCTGGCCGCGTCGCGCAAGGACGAAGGCACCGGCGGCAACGTCTGGAATTTCTTCCGCAATCAGCTGGGCGTTCGCTCTCTGGAGCCCAAGGAGGGTGAGGGCGCCGATGCGGTCTTGTCCCGCGCCGAAGCGGCGTTGGCGGATGGGCGTCTGACCGACGCCATGGCCGAGCTCGAGGGCCTCCCCGAAGAGGGCCGCGTCGAGCTGACCGACTGGATGGCCCGTGCCACCCAGCGCGCTGAGGCTATCGCCGCGGCAGAAGACCTAAGCGCCCAAGTGGCGTCGAATTAAGGGGTAACGAAACATGTTGTGGTCTCTGATTAAGATTGTCGTTTTCGTCGCCCTTGTCGCTGCTGCGACGCTTGGTGCTGGATATTTGCTGGAACTCGAAGGTGGCGTCCGCGTCGCTGTTGGCGGGATCGAGTTGAACCTGACGCCGCTGACCGCGGTCATTGCGTTGCTAGTGTTGGTGTTGGCGATTTGGTTGCTGCTCAAGCTGGCCTCGTTAACGATTGCTGTGTTGAAATTCCTGAACGGGGATGAAACGGCCCTGTCGCGGTATTTTGATCGGAACCGTGAACGCAAAGGTTATAAGGCGCTGACCGAAGGCATGATGGCCCTTGCTTCGGGCGAGGCACGTTTGGCGATGAGCAAAGCCGCCAGAGCCGAGAAATACCTGGGAAAACCCGAGCTGACGAACCTGCTGACGGCTCAGGCCGCTGAAATGTCCGGTGATCGTAAAAAAGCCGAAGAAAGCTATAAAAAGCTGCTGACAGACGAAAAAACCCGGTTTGTCGGTGTGCGTGGGATCATGAAGCAAAAGCTGGCGGACGGGGATGCCGATACGGCCCGTAAACTGGCGGAAAAGGCGATCACCCTGCGCCCCAAACATGTGGAAACACAGGACGTGTTGCTAAAACTGCAGGCGCAGGCGCGCGACTGGTCCGGCGCCCGCAACACGCTGAATATCAAGTTGAAACAGGGGTCTTTGCCGCGTGACGTGCATAAACGCCGTGACGCGGTATTGGCGCTGTCGCAGGCCAAAGGCATTCTGGACGAAGGCAACGATATTGCTGCCCGTGAGATTGCGATCGAAGCCAACCGTCTGTCGCCCGATTTGATCCCAGCGGCGTGCTATGCCGCGCGGAGCTATATTGAGCAGGGCAAACCCAAACTGGCGACGCGTATCCTGAAAAAGGCGTGGGATGCCCAGCCTCACCCCGATCTGGCTGCTGTCTTTGCTGCGATTGTCCCTGACGAGGCGCCTGCTGACCGGCTCAAACGGTTCTATCAGCTGTTCAAATATCACCCCGATCATCGTGAAACCCGGCTGATTCAAGCAGAGCTTCTGATCGCGACCGAGGATTTCCCCGCTGCGCGTCGTGCCCTTGCTGATCTGCTGGAGGAAAACCCGGACTCGCGCGCTTTGACGATCATGGCTGCGGTTGAACGCGGCGAAGGTGCCTCGGATCGGGTGGTCAAAGGCTGGCTGGCTCGCGCATTGAATGCGCCGCGTGGTCCGCAGTGGATTTGCAAGAATTGCCACAACATTCACTCTGAGTGGGGGCCGGTCTGCGAAAATTGTCAGGCCTTCGATACCCTTGAGTGGAGCGTGCCCGCAACGAGCGAGGTCGGTAGCGTCACCGGCGTGGCCATGTTGCCGCTGATCGTTGGCGCACTGGAGGATCAAAGCCAGGACGACGCCGAGGAGGAACAGGTCGAGGACGCCGCAATTCCTGTCGTCGACGCTGAGATCGTCGAGGACGAAGTAGAGGCGCCGGACGAGCCCAAAGCTGAGGCACTGCAAGAGGAAAAATAGGTCTTTCCCAAGCGAGATCGGGGTGCTATAGCCCCGATCCACAGGGCTTTTGCGGTGATCTGCACGAATGCCCATGGCGTGGCCCAAGAGGCCATGGATGAGAAGAAGGCCTCAATAGCTCAGCTGGTAGAGCAGGTCCTTCGTAAGGACAAGGTCGGGGGTTCGAGTCCCTCTTGAGGCACCACTCTTCTCTATAAACTATTGCTAAAAAAGAAATTATTTCCGATCCTCCAGAACCTTTAGTGTTAGCAAGATATCCTTGCCGGTCACGTTGAGGGCAATATGCCCGTTCGACGGCTGGACCTGATGGAGCGGACATCCCTGATCTCTTCTCTGAAGGATTGGGAGATGAAACCCATCAGCCCCCCTTTTGTACGAAATCATGACGGGTACTGAGTAGATCAACTTCTTGGGGAATACTGCCGACTATCGCAAATCTTGCCAATCCAGCCGAAAATTTTGTGACAAGCCCAACTGGATCTATCCAAATCCTTCATTTTGATCATGCACATAGTTCATGTCATCGTCATAGATATATTCTGGTTTTCTATAGTATGCCTGATTGTGTTGATTCCACCTTCGACGGACGGGGGTGGAGAGGAGGCAACATCCGGTTCGGAACCCGCGCAGGTTCCTAATCCAGCCGGAACTGTTCGAGAAGAGCTCGCTCTTCCGATCTAAGGAGGAAATCATGAAGTATTCCAATATCGTCGCCGCTGCGGTTGTCGCAGTGACGTCCGCCACCGTGGGGCACGCTGAAGAAATCAGGGCAACCTCATCGTTTGGCCCCAAGCATGTTCTTGCCACTGATGGCTATCCCGCCCTTTTTGCCAAGCTTTCCGAACTGACGGATGGGCGCTGGTCCGGCAACGATACTCCGTCAGGTTTGCTGGCGCCAAACGAGATGAACTCGGGTCTTCGCGACGGGGTTTCAGAGATGGGCCCGATCATCCTGCCATATTTCGCAGCGGACTATCCGGAAAGCGGCCTGGTCGGTGAATTGTCCATCCTAGGTACAGACAACCGAGCGATTTCCTCAGCTGTAACCGAATACCTGGCAACCTGCGATGAGTGCATTGCCGAATTCGCTGCCAATGGTCAGGTTTTCCTCGGCTCGGATGCGACCACCAACTATCAATTCCTGTCGACCAAACCGATCCGCACGGTCGAGGACATGGCCGGTGTCCGTATTCGGACCGCCGGGTCAGTCTTTACCCGTTTTGTTGAGTTTCTAGGTGGCGAGCCGGCGCAGATGCCGTCTTCTGAACTGTTCGAGGGTCTCAGCTCGGGGGTGATTGACGCAACCTATTCCTCGGTGGCTGACCTGCAAAACGCCCAACTCTATGACGTGGTCAAGAGCGTTACCCTGATTGATCAAGGTGTGTTCAATGCTGCTGCGATGACCAATGTTTCGATGCTGCTGTGGAACCGGATGAGCGCCGATGACCGCCAGGCGCTGGCTCATGCTGCGCAATACGCCCAGACCATCGGGGTGCAATCCTGGGTGTCCAAAACCGAGGACGCTACTGCTAAAGGCAAAGAAAGCGGCATCGAGTTCATCACGCCCGATCAGGCGTTGCAGGACAAGGCCGCAGAATTCCGCAAGATGCATCTGGCCAGCGTTGCCGGCACTCTGACCGAGCGTGGTGTCACCAACGCCGAAGCCAAGATTGCGCGCTATCAGGAGCTTCTGACCAAGTGGGAAGGTCTGGTCGTCAATGTTGGTTCGGCCGAGGAACTGGCGGAGCTTCGCTATAACGAGATCTGGTCCAAGATCGCCTACGCGTCCTACGGCCAGTAAGGCGATCCGATGAAGCTGTTACATAGCTTTGTTGGCACGGCGACCAAGCTGATCGGCAGTGCTGTCCTCGTTCTGATGGCACTGCAGATCGTGATCGACGTGTTCATGCGCAACGTGTTGGGGGCCGGGTTTCCGGCCACCGCCGACCTTGTCTCGAAATACTACATGATACTGGTCAGCTTTCTTCCGATCGCCTACGCCGAGTTGCAGCGCCGCCATGTCGAAGCTTCGGTATTCACCGACATGATGCCCAAGCCTACGCATCGCTGGATCTATCTATTCGGGTTTGTTCTGTCTTTCGTGGTGTATGCCATGCTGGCATGGGGCACGATGAAAGAGGCATTGGTTCAGACCGGCCGAGGTGCATATGTCGAAGCGGGTACAATCGTGTTTTATACATGGCCCGGTTACTGGATCCTGCCCGTCAGCTTTGCGCTGATGACTATCGTTCTGGGCGTCCGCCTTGTCGAAGTCTCACGCGGTGCATTTGCCGACATACCGGCCGATCAGGCGCAGATTGCCGAACCCCCTAACCAGATGGACTGACAAATGGACCCGATGACTATTGGTGTGGTCGCTCTGATCACCGTTCTCGTCCTTATTTTATTGCGGGTACCCATCGCGGTGTCGCTAATCTTGGTGTCTGTCGTAGGCATCTGGGCAATCGTCGGAGAACGTCCGGCAATGTCGATGTTGTCGACTGTGCCCTATAATTTTGCTGCTAGCTGGACCCTGTCGTCGGTGCCTATGTTCCTGTTTATGGGATATGTCGCCTACCATTCGGGCCTGACCCGCGGCATGTTCGAAGGCGCACGCGCCTGGCTGGGCTGGATGCCCGGAGGATTGGCCATCGCATCTTTGGCGGGGGCTGGCGGTTTCGCCGCTGTGACCGGATCGTCAATCGCCTGCTCGGCCGCCATTGGTCGGATTGCGGTGCCAGAAATGCACCGGCAGGGCTATGACATCCGTATTGCGACGGGCTCTGTTGCGGCGGGCGGCACGATTGGCGCCCTGATTCCGCCTTCTATTCTGTTGATCCTGTTCGGCATCCAGGCCGAGGTGTCGATCACCAAGCTGTTCGTTGGTGGGTTGATCGTCGGGTTGATCTCGCTGGCGCTCTATATCGGCGCGGTTCTCATCACCTATCTGCTGGCGCCAAACAGATTGCCTCGTGCCCAGGCGGGCAGTTGGCAGGAACGTTGGGATGGCGTCCGCGAGGTCTGGCCGGTAATCTTGATGATCCTTGTGGTCTTTGGTGGGTTGTTCTCGGGGCTGTTTACCGCCACCGAGGCGGGTGCAGTGGGCGCGGTGATTGCCGTGATCGTTGGCCTGGCCCGCAGAACCCTGTCGTGGGACGCGTTCAAGGAAAGCGCGGTCGATACGCTCTTGTCTTCGGGTTCGCTGTTCATGATCGCGATTGGCGCCAACCTGTTTACCCGCCTGGTGGCCTTGTCCGGTCTGTCGCGCTGGATCGGCTCGGGTATCGAAGGTCTGGGGCTGGGCGTTCTGGGCATCCTGATCCTGATTACGCTGATCTACCTGGCGCTTGGCATGTTCCTGGAACCGATCGGAGCAATGCTTCTCACTTTGCCACTTTTCCTGCCATTGATCGAAGCGCAGGGCGTAGATGTGATTTGGTTCGGTATCCTGTTGGCCAAATTGCTGGAGATCGGAATGATCACTCCTCCGGTAGGGCTGAACGTTTTCGTCATCCACTCGGTCGCAAAAGATTTGGTACGTCTCGAACAGATTTTTGCGGGCATTTTGCCTTTCCTAGCTGCGGATCTGTTGCTGGTTATCGGAATGTTGGCGACTCATGCGTTGTTCTGAACTCTCATGGGCTCGGTTGGGTTTCGGCCACTGTCGCCTTGATCATTTCGCGGAACCATTGGTTCGCGGGATCGGCATCCGAATTGCCATGCCAGTAAAGATAGGTATCGACGGTCTCGGCGGCGAACGGGGTTGGCAACACCTGATTGTCAAACCAGGTGTTGGCGCGGATGGCGAATGTTTCCGACATGGTCAAAAGCATGTTGGACGACGCCACGATACGCATCGCTGTGTTGATCTGCTGACAGCGCCCTCTGATATTGCGGCTATGCCCGATACGCGAGAGGGCCTGATCTTCGGGGCCGAGACCGTGTGGTCGCGACGTGACCAAAACATGTTCGGCCTTAAGATAGGTTTCCAGGTCTACTTGTCCGTCGATCAACGGATGCCCGCGTCGCGCCACCACAACAGACGGCGCCGCGCCCAAATGCATACGCTGCACGTCCGCCGAAACGGGAAGAAACACGTCGATCACGGAATTCAACTCACCAGAGGCCAGCGACTGTTCCAGCCGACGCCTGTCAAAAGGACAGGCGGAAACCGAGACGCCGGGCGCGTTTTCGTTCAGCAAGAGAACCAGCGGCAGGAGGTAGGTGCTTTCCATCAACGAGCGCATGCCGATGTTGAAATGCATCTCGGCGCTTTCAGGCGAGAACCCATCAAGTTCTCCCAGCGTACGTTCGAAAATCTTCAACGCGTCACGGACTGGGCCAATGATCCGCTCGGCCATCGGTGTCGGAGCCAGCTTCTGTCCCTGCCGGACGAACAGTGGGTCACCGACGCGCTCACGCAGCCGGGCCAAGGCGTGGCTGATCGTGGGTTGCGACAGGTTCAGCGTCTCGGCCGCACGAGTTACGCCGCCCTGCGAGTAGACGGCTTCAAATACGATGAACAGGTTGAGGTCCGTACGATTAATATGCAGCATTTGAATGTCTCTCTATTTCAATCATTCATTTTACATATGCTGCTGGCTGCTGCAACACGGTGCAAAGCAATGAGGATCTCATGAGAAAAATAGGCCCTGAATTGGATGTGAACACGCTGTCGGACTATCTGGCTACTGTGATGCCGGGTACCGGCCAGGCCACGCTCGAGAAGATTCCGGGTGGCTTGTCGAATCCGACGTATTTTCTGGGATTTGGCGGTGAACGTTACGTGTTGCGCAAGCAACCACCTGGGCCGTTGTTACCTTCGGCGCATGCAATCGACCGCGAATTCCGGGTGATCAACGCATTGGCGGATACATCGGTGCCGGTGCCGGCGGCGCCGCATTACTGTGAAGACGCCAGCGTTATCGGCACCCCGTTCTACGTCATGGAACGGTTGGAGGGGCGCGTGCTGCACGACAATGGCCTTCCTGACTTGGCCCCCCACGAGCGGGGCGCGGTCTTCGACGCTATGAATGAAACCCTCGCGGCTTTGCACGGCGTCGATGTCGATGCGGTGGGGTTGGGAGGTTTTGGACGAAAAGGCGGTTTTTTCGCCCGCCAAGTAGCCCGGTGGAGCAAGCAATATGAGACCGCGAAAACCCGCGAGGTCGATGAGATTCCACGGCTGGCGGATTGGCTACGGGCGCACTTGCCCGAAGATGACGAAACCACCCTGGTGCATGGGGATTACCGTCTTGGCAATCTGATTTTTCACCCCTCCAGGCCGCAGGTCATTGGCGTACTGGATTGGGAATTGTCTACGCTTGGCCACCCATTGGCCGATCTCGGATACAACCTCATGCCCTGGACCATGCGCGAAAGCGAATACCACGGGCTGGCCGGGCGCGACCTCCCAGCGCTCGGCATACCCGACATGCGTGCCTATGCGGCGCTTTATTTTTGCAACCGCGGGCTCGGCGATGCGTATGACCCGTTTTACACGGCTTTTGCCTTTTTCCGGCTGGCCGTGATCTTTGAGGGCATCGTCAGCCGTGCGGCCCAAGGTAATCAGGTGTCCGGTTCAGCCGACGACATCCAACATCTCAGCCGGGTCTGGGCCCGGCACGGACTATCACTGGCAGGAGAGTGACATGGATTTTGAATATTCCGAAAAGAGCCTGGAGCTTCAGGCAAAGCTCAAAACGTTCATGGACGAGCACATCATTCCGCGCCATGCGCAATTCTTGAAAGAGGCAAAGAATGGCAGCCACGTCATCAGTTTCATGGATGACCTGAAAGAACTGGCCCGAGAAGAGGGGCTGTGGAACATGTTCTTGCCCGCCCTGAAAGACGATGAACCGGGAACGCGGCTGTCTAATATGGACTATGCCCCGCTGGCCGAGATCATGGGCCGGATTTTGTGGGCTTCCGAAGTTTTCAATTGCTCGGCGCCAGATACCGGCAACATGGAAATCCTGCACATGTTCGGGACGGACGAGCAGAAAGAAAAGTGGCTCAAACCTTTGCTGAACGGCGAAATTCGTTCGGCATTTTCCATGACGGAACCTGATGTTGCCTCGGCGGATGCCACCAATATCGAAACGGTGATCCGTCGCGAAGGTGACGAATATGTCATCAACGGCCGCAAGTGGTTTTCGACCGGCGCCGCATCGCCCCGCTGTAAGGTGGCCATTGTCATGGGCAAAACCGCCCCGGACAACCCCAACCGGCACGAACAGCAAAGCATGGTTCTGGTGCCGCTGGACACCCCTGGTGTCACCATCACCCGCAACATCCCGGTGATGAACCACGAGAGCTATGAGAGCCATTGCGAGATCGTGTATCGGAATGTGCGTGTGCCCGTTTCAAACCTTCTGGGTGAAGAGAATGCTGGCTTTGCCATTGCTCAGGCGCGGCTTGGACCGGGACGTATCCACCATTGCATGCGCTCGATCGGGCAGTCGGAACTGGCATTTGAAATGATGGTTGAACGTTCTCTCGAACGGAAGACCTTTGGCAAATACCTGCATGAACACGGCATGATGCAGGAAAAGATCGCCCGTTCGCGAATGGAAATTGAACAGGCGCGTCTGCTGGTTCTGAAGGCGGCATGGCTGATCGACAGATACGGGGTAAAAGCGGCGCGTAACGAGGTGGGCTTGATCAAGGTGGTGGTGCCGGAAATGCACTGCAACGTCACCGACAGAGCCATGCAGACCTTTGGCGGTATGGGGCTTACGCCCGATGTTCCGTTGCCCGACCTGTGGACGATGGCACGCACGCTGAAGCTGGCCGATGGCCCGGACGAAGTACATATGCAGACCATTGCCCGCATGGCCGTGAAGCAGGCCAAGGCCGGTCCTCGTGACAGCTATAAATACATGACACCCCCGGATCGGGCGACCGAAGCGGATATGCGCGACACGCGTCCTGAACCTGTAGGCGTGGCGGCACAATGATAGCGGAAGAGCTCTTGGTGGCCTTGTCGCCAGGCCCAGGCGTCGACGAATATATGGCGCGTGCGGTCGAGTTGGCTGGAACGGTGCCCTCGTCTGCCAGGGACCCAGGGCTGATCCAAAGGGTCGGCGTCCTGGGGGCCGGGACGATGGGGCGCGGCATCGCCATGGCTTTTGCACAAACGGGGCGGGAGGTAATTCTGGCTGACCCGTCAGCAGAGGTTTTGGCAGAAGCCAAGGCGCATCTATCCGGCCTGGCAGGTCGGCAACTGTCCAAGGGTAGGCTGGATGCGCTGGGCCACGAGGCGCTTTTGGCTCGCTTTACCTATTGTTCTGGCGTGGCCAGCTTCTCCGGGGTCGACATGGTGGTCGAAGCGGTGCCAGAAATCATGGATCTGAAACAGCAGGTCATGGGCCAGATCGAACAAGCGGTTCGTTCCGATGCCTTGATCGCCACCAACACTTCGACACTGGACATCGATGGGATCGCGCAAGGGCTGCAAAAGCGGGACCGGTTTATCGGCACGCATTTCTTTGTCCCGGCGCAGGTCAACCGCCTGCTGGAAGTGATCCCAGCACACTCTACGGCCCCGGAAACGCTGGCGACGATCATGGCGCTGGCACTGGATCTTGGTAAGCAGGCTGTGGTTGCTGCTAACGGCGATGGTTTCATCGGCAATCGCCTGTTCGACCGTTTCCACCAAGAAGCGATGTATCTGGTCGAAGAAGGCGCACAGCCCGAAGAGGTCGATGCCGCGCTTGAGCAATGGGGGATGGCCATTGGTCCGTTTCGGGCGTTGGATCTTGTCGGCAACGACATTCCCTGGGGGGTCCGTAAGCAGCGAGCTCAGCGGCAGGAGCCACCGTTCCAGCCACGCATAGGTGATGCGCTTTGCGAGGCTGGCTGGTTTGGTCAAAAAACCGGGCGCGGCTGGTATCTGTATGATCAGGCGACGCCAAAGGGCCGCCCGTATGAGGACGCACGCGCGCTTGCACAAAAGGTGTCTCGGGAATTGGGGATTACAAGGCGCAGGATCGACCAGGCTGAAATCATCGGCCGCTGTTTGACCGCCTTGATCGTTGAGGGCAAAGCCATGTTGGCCGAAGGCCGTGCATCCCGTGCGTCAGATATCGACATGGTTTATGTCGCTGGTTACGGATTTCCCGCCGCCTTTGGTGGACCAATGCGCATAGGCGAGGCGCTTGGCCTGGACTCGGTTTTGGATCTCGCGCGTCACTATGGCCAAATAAGCGGTCGGGGAGAGACAGCCTGGGCTTTGCCCAGAGCATTTCCGACAGAGGAAGTAGTGAAATGAACTTGTTTGACTTGAGCGGCCAGACCGCGCTGATCACAGGCGGATCGCGTGGATTGGGCCTGCAAATCGCAGAGATATTCGTGGATGCAGGCGCCAATGTGATCCTGACAGCGCGCAAGAGCCATGAGCTGGAAGAGGCCAAAGCCCATTTGGAAGCCTTGGGGGGATCGGTTGCAACGATCGCCTGTGATCTGTTGCAGCTAGATACAATCGCGGCAGTAGTGGAAAAGGCTATCGGTTCTTTCGGTTCGATTGACATTCTGGTCAACAACGCCGGCACCAGCTGGGGGGCTCCAATGGAAAGCCACCCCCTGGATGGATGGAACAAGGTAATGGACCTGAATATTACCGCGCCGTTCGTTTTGACGCAGGAAGTGGGAAAACGCTGCTTCCTGCCGCGTAAAACTGGCAAGATCCTGAATATTGCATCCATTGCCGGCTATGGTGGCAATCGCGCCGACAGCGACATGTTCACCATTGCCTATAACACCTCCAAAGCCGCAATGATCAATTTCACCCGCGCCCTGGCCACCGAATGGGGGCGCCATAATATCAACGTGAATGCTTTGGCACCGGGGTTCTTTCCGTCAAAAATGTCGGAAGTTCTGCTTGAGCGGTTGGAGCAAACTCTCATGCCCTCCATTCCGCTTCTGCGCTTTGGCGGAGAGAACGATCTTAAGGGCCCGGCACTCTTGCTGGTCAGCGAGGCAGGGCGACACATCACTGGGCAATGCATCGCAGTGGATGGCGGCGCTACGGCGTGAAGGAAACACAGATGAAGCGATTGCATCACAAAGTGTGGCCAAAAGGCGTGCCACACGACATTGCACCAGTTACCCATACGCTTGACGACAATCTGCGCAAGGTTGCGCTCAGACTGCCGGACAAGCCCGCTGTTGTTTTTTACGGGGCGGTCACAACCTATGCCCAGCTCAACGATGAGGTGCGGCGGATCGCAGGCTACTTGCAGTCCGTATGTGGTGTGACAAAGGGCGACCGGGTCGGTCTCTACATGCAGAACGCGCCGCAATTTGTGACCGGGTATTACGGGATTATCCGGGCCGGAGGTGTGGTTGTGCCGATAAACGCGATGAACCTCGCCGATGAAACTGATCACATCGTTCGCGACGCCGGAATTCGCACGGTACTGACCGCACAGGACAGGGTGCCCTACCTAACGGATCTTTTGGAGAACGGCGCACTGGAGCATGTCATTTCAGCGCATTATGCCGACGCCCTGCCAGCTACACCGCCTCCTGGGCTTCCAGATGTGATCGCCGCACCGGCAGCCCGCGCGCCCAAAGGGGTGACGACTTGGGCAGACATGATGCAAGCGGATTGCGCACATGAACGGGTTTCTCTTTCAGCCGCAGATTTATGTGTGATGCCTTACACCTCTGGGTCCACGGGGCGCGGCAAGGGCTGTATGCATAATCACCAAACGACTTTGCACGCCGCCGCCTGCATGTTCGAGTGGTTCGGTATAGGCGAAGACGACGTTTATCTGTCGGCGGCCCCGATGTTTCATGTGGTTGGCATGCAGGCAGGAATGAACGTGCCAATTGCCAACGGCGCAACCAGTGTGATCCTGCCGCGTTGGGATCGCGATGTCGCTGCGGACCTGATCCGTGATTTCGGCGTAACGGCATGGCCAACCGTGCCTACGGCGGTGATCGATTTTCTGAACCGTCCAAATCTGAAGCAGGCTGATCTTGAGACGATGCGCGTGATTTGGGGCGGCGGGATTGCCATGCCCAAGGCCGTGGCCAGGAAACTTCACGATTTGACTGGTCTGAGCTTTCTCGAAGGCTATGGCATGACAGAAACCATTGCGCCCGCCACGGCCAATCCTCCCCATCTGCCGAAGGCCCAGTGTGGCGGCGTGCCGTCCCTGAACACCGATATCGTGATTGTCGATCCGGAAACATTGGACGTGCTTCCAACCGGCGAGGTCGGCGAAATCCTGATATCCGGCCCGCAGGTGATGCTGGGCTACTGGAACAATCCAGAAGCCGACGCAGAGAGCTTTGTCACAATTGATGGAATGCGTTTTCTGAGGTCAGGAGATCTGGGACGCATGGACGAGGACGGGTACATTTTCATCGTTGATCGCCTGAAGCGGATGATCAATGCCTCTGGTTACAAGGTGTGGCCGACAGAGGTGGAAAGCCATCTCTATCATCACCCCGCTATCGCCGAGGCCTGCGTTATTGGCGCTACCGATCCGTATCGGGGGGAAACCGTCAAAGCCATTGCCGTGCTCAAACCCGGCCACTCGCTGGATGCTCGGGCCTTGGCCAAATGGGCGCACGAACACATGGCCGCCTACAAAGTGCCGCGCCTTCTGGACGTAGTGCAAGAGCTGCCCAAATCCGGGTCCGGCAAAGTGCTGTGGCGCCAACTTCAGGAACAGGAAAACGCGAAATGAAAGACGCTGTAATTATGTCGACTGCCCGCACTGGGCTTGCCAAGAGCTTTCGTGGGTCGCTGAACGCCACCCACGGAGCGGCTATGGGGGGGCATGTCATTGCTCACACGGTGGAACGGGCAGGTATTGCGCCGGACCTGATTGAGGATGTCATCCTGGGATGTGGTTTTCCCGAGGCCGCGACAGGTATGAACATCGCCCGTCAATCCGGCCTCAGTGCTGGGCTTCCGGTGACGTCAGCCGCGCAAACGGTCAACCGGTTTTGCGCTTCGGGATTGCAGGCGATTGCAATGGCGACGGCTGATATTCAGCTAGGTCGCGCTGAGGCTGTTGTGGCCGGAGGTGCCGAATCCATATCGCTGGTTCAACCGGTGCTGAACAAGGCCAATCTTCAGGATCGCTGGCTGAGCGAGCACAAACCCGCAGTTTACATGGATATGATCGACACCGCCGACATCGTCGCACAGCGATATGGCATCAGCCGTGAGGCGCAGGATGCGTTTGCCCTGGAAAGTCAAACCAGAACTGCTGCTGCGCAGCAAACAGGAAAATTCGACGCCGAAATTGTTCCGATGAACACCATAATGGCCGTCAAGAACCGCGAAACCGGCGAGGTCACAATGCAGGACGTGACTGTGACGCGTGACGAATGCAATCGCCCGGGTACCGAGCTGGCCAATCTGGCCTCACTGGAGCCTGTGAAGGGGCAGGGCAAATTCGTGACCGCTGGAAATGCGTCGCAATTGTCGGACGGCGCCTCGGCTTGCGTCATCCTGTCTGACGAGGCTGCCGCCAAGGCCGACGCGACACCGTTGGGCGCCCTGCGCGGCTTTGTCGTGGCTGGGTGCGAACCTGATGAGATGGGCATCGGCCCCGTGTTCGCCATTCCCAAACTGCTGCGTCAGACGGGCCTGCACATCGATGATATTGATATTTGGGAGTTGAACGAGGCCTTTGCCAGCCAGGCGTTGTACTGCCGTGACCGATTGGGCCTTGATCCAGACAAGCTGAACGTCAATGGCGGGTCTATCTCGGTCGGGCATCCATTTGGCATGACCGGCGCCCGACTTGCTGGGCACATCCTCTTGGAGGGTCGCCGTCGCGGGGCCAAATACGGGGTCGTTTCGATGTGCATCGCCGGTGGGATGGGGGCGGCCGGGCTGTTCGAGATATTCTCGGATTAACACTGGCTACGCATGGCTGTGACGGAATTATTTCGCACCCGCCGATGCCGGTGAACCTCGAAACGCGCGTGCGCCCAAGTCTATGCGTGGGGGGAGTTGCGTTGGTCCAGTTTCACGAACTCCATGGCACGAGGGTCCAGGGCGATGGGGTCATGCACATCCACGCCATAGATCACATAGCCCCGATGGAAGTCGCGGATATGCCGGGCCATCCAGTCTTCGGCGCGGTCGGGATCTTCGTCCAGAATCGCTTCCAGAATCGCCTCGTGGGATTCCAGCAGGCGGTGGCGGGTCTGGGGCACGCTGGCATATAAATTCACCGTGGCCGAAAACAGCAGCGCCCCGATCGGGGCCGCCGACAGCGACAGGGCGGCGTTCTGGGCGGCCTCGGCGATCAGCTGGTGAAATTCGGTATCGTTGCGGCGCAATTCGTCCTTCAACTCTGGGGTGATTCTTTGCGCAGCCAGCCGGGCGGCAAAGGGTTCCAGCAGGCGCTGCATTTCCCACAGTTCGTAGAAACTGACCTGTTTCAGCCCTAAGGCCCGGGTCACCACCGAACCGACGACCGACATATCCGGCACCGAAACCATCAGCCGTTTGCCCGCACCGCGCTGCACCAGCCCGGCGTTTTCCAGCGATCGGATGCCTTCGCGTACGGTGGATCGGTGGACGCCAAGAATATTGGAAAGCTCTGATTCTGTTGGTAAAACTTCGCCCGCCTTCAACTGACCATCGAGGATCTGCGCCTCGATGGCGTCTGCCACGCGTTGTATCCGGGCTCTAGTTTCAGGTTGGTCAGGGTCGAGCCGGGTTTCTGGGCTGTCGCTCGCAACTTGGGCCTCTTTTTCGTGACGCGCGCAATCCTGGGATGCGCTGGGACGTAAGCACCCCAAATCTGTCGACCAAGGAACAGCGGTAGATCGACCTGTGCGGCGTATCCTGTTTTCCCATTGTCGGACAATCCTACATATATAAGAAAGGTCAAGCACCAGTTTCCGTCTAAATGCGGGGATTTGGACGACGTACCTGGGTCTGGGGGCTGCGCGGACGCGCGGATTTGTGACCTGACGGCACGCGCCCCGGTGGAACGGATTTCGATGCCTGGGAGGCGCATCTGGTCCACTCCACGGAAGACAGGCTGCGCCACGGAGGAGGCAATGAACCTATCAATCGGACAGACCGGGACGTCGGTCGTGAACATGCGAGCCTTCGATCCTGATATCGTTGGGTCGATCATTGCTCGTGTGGATCTGTCATGGTCCCGAGATGCGCGGGCCAAATTCGTGGTGTCCTCTTTGGGGAACCTTTCGCTGATCCGATCGACGCATACCGCGCGCAACAGTAAATCGCGTCGGCTGGAGCGGCACATGTCCGATGCCGAGGACGGGTACTATTTCGCCTGTATGCCGCTTTC
>Ga0070724_10000913_pt1 | contig 18996 bp, 18 predicted proteins | sample tdDd001_FD_67278 | JGI IMG/M metagenome (GOLD analysis project Ga0070724, IMG submission 67278) | Marine sediment microbial communities from the Atlantic coast under amendment with organic carbon and nitrate - tdDd00.1 | ecosystem: Environmental > Aquatic > Marine > Coastal > Sediment | place... | reverse complement strand
AGCAATAAACATACTATAGTCTGAAGGAGGATAAATCTCTTCAATATTATCAAACTCAATTATTGGAAGATCGTTAAAAGTTGTTTCTTTTATAAATTCCTTATCTAAAGTAAAAGCTTTTACCTCATAATTAGAGTCATTTGACAAATAATAGTTCACCAATTCTGCAAGATCAGTTATACCAAAAATTATAATTTTTTTCATTTTTCTTCACCAAATTTTTCTTTTATTATACTTCTTGGTCTACTTTTAACCTCTAAAAAAACTTTAGAAAGATATATACCTAAGATTCCAATTGAACTCATAATTAGTCCCGTACTAAACCAAACTGAAATCATTAGAGTAGTCCATCCTTCATATGTATGACTATATATTATTTTGTTTAACACTAAATATATAATGAAGCATATAGAAATCATAGTTATTAAGATTCCTAATAAAAATACAATTTTCAAAGGTTTAATACTAAAAGAAGCAATCATATCAACAGCCATATTTATCTTCTTAGTTAGATTATAATTTGATTCACCTCTATAACCTTTTTTAAAAAATATGCCTTTTTGTTTATAGCCAGTCAATGCACAAAGTCCTACAAAGATCAACTCTTTTTCTTCATGTTTTAGTAGACTTAATACATATTCCTTTTTCATCAATCTAACTACACTTACATTTTTCTCAATTTTAACATCAGAGAAAAAATTAAACAAATCATAAAATAAAAAGCCAGAAACTTTTTCAAACCATTTACCTTTTCTTTTTTTCTGAACTCCATAAATAACATCATTATCACCAGATTTTAATTCATTCCAAAACTCTTCTAATAATTCAGGTTCTTCTTCTAAATCACAATCTATTAAAAATACATGTTCACCTATTGTTTCAGCTAGTCCAGCCATTATTGCCTTATGATGTCCAAAGTTCCTTGAGAGTTCTAATACTTTAACATTTCTATCTTTCTTAGATAAATTAATAGCTTTATTTAAACTATCATCAGGACTTCCATCATCTACAAATATTAATTCATAATCATCTGTTATTTTTTTTGCTTCTAAAGATATTCTTTCATAAAACTTATTTATAAATGTAGAAGACTTATATAACGTAGTTACAATGGATAATTTCAATTTATTCCTTAACCTTTTAATAAGTTTATACTATCATTTTTTTCATTATCTTATAATTATAGTTTTTTGATATAATTACAATTAATCTTATATTACAGGAAACCAATGATACCTTTTAACTTACCTACAAAAATAGGTACTGAGAAAAACTACTTAGAAAAATCTTTGTCTAGTAACCATATATCAGGAGATGGCATTTATACAAAGAAATGTGAAAAGTGGTTTGAAAAAAACTTAGAATGTAAAAAGGCTTTACTTACTAGTTCTTGTACTCATGCATTAGAAATGTGTGCTCTTTTATTAAATATTCAAAAAAATGATGAGATTATTATGCCCTCATATACTTTTGTAAGTACGGCTAATGCATTTGCATTAAGAGGAGCAAAAGTAGTATTTGTTGATATTAGACCCGAAACTATGAATATTGATGAAAGCAAAATTGAAAAAGCAATTACAAAAAAAACTAAAGCAATAGTTGTTGTTCATTATGCAGGAGTTGCATGTGAAATGGATAAAATAATGAATATTGCTAATAAACATAATATTTTTGTAATAGAAGATGCAGCGCAAGCTCTAATGAGTAAATATAAAAATAAATATCTTGGTACAATAGGACATTTAGGAACATTTAGTTTTCATGAAACAAAAAACATTACAAGTGCCGGAGAAGGTGGAGCATTAATCATAAATGATAAAAATTTTATAAATAAAGCTGAAATTATTAGAGAAAAAGGAACTAATAGATCAGCATTTTTTAGAGGAGAAATAGATAAATACTCTTGGGTAGATTTAGGAAGTAGTTACCTAATGAATGACTTAAGTGCTTCGTTTCTATATGCCCAACTAAAAAAAACTGAAATGATTACAAAAAAAAGGTTAAAGAACTGGGATTATTATTATAAACATTTAGAACCTCTAAAGAAATCATTTATTATTCCTTCTAAATTAGTAAACTCAATGCACAATGGCCATATTTTTTACATAAAAGTTAAAAATGTTGAAGAAAGAAAAAAACTTTTAACCTTTTTAAAAAAGAATCAAATAAATGCAATATTTCATTATATTCCACTGCATACTTCTAACGCTGGTATTAATTTTTCTATCTTCTTTGGTGAAGATAAATACACTACTTCTGAAAGTGAAAGAATAGTTAGACTTCCTCTTTTTTATTCAATATCTAAATCTCAACAGAAAAAAGTAATAAAAAAAATTAAAGAGTTCTATGATAGTTAATAATATTTTCAAAAGTTCTTTACTTTTTACACTTTTATTTATTGGATTAACTATTTTAATTAACCCTTTTCAATTAATAGGATTAACAGATATAGGTTTTTTCATAACTGCACTTTATAATATAAAAGAATTAGGATTATATGAAACATCACTCTTAGATAGGTCATCATATATTACAAATCTCCTTCTACTTTCTTTTTATCCCTTATCCTACATTAAAGATCCTATATTTTTCACCTATGTAATGTACTATATTACCTATATGTTATGGTTTATGGTAAGTTATTATCTTTTATTTAAAACATTTAATATAAAGAATTTATTATTATATTTTTTAATGTTTTTTTCTTCTATTACAATATTAATTCATTATTCACTTAATCATAATGGTTGGCATTCTATTTATATATCAATTCCCTTTTTATTATTAAGTTACTATCAAATTTATATAAAAAAGAATTATTTTTTAGGAATAATAATATATGTACCTTTATTTTTTCTTCAAGTTTCATTTATATTAATGTTTACTTTTTTAATACTCACATTCTATTTTATAGAAAAAGAAAAAAAATATTTAATATACTTTATTACTTCGCTTATTTTTTTAATTGCATATTTAAAGTTTCTACCTTTAATTATAGACAATCAAAGTTCTTCAACTATTATGAATGAAAGATACGGTTATTTATTTAACTTTACCTCATTTGAAGAATTATTTAGAATAATAATAAATAAAGCACATATAAAAATAGCAATGATGTCTTTCTTTTTTATACCTTTCCTATTTTTAATAAAAATTAGAAGCATTAAAAAAATAGACTTATTAATATATGCAACTTTAATAACACCTATTTTTGGATATAGTTTTTTTTCATTACAGATACCTACTTCATACTGGGTTCATGAGCACTATGGTTTACCATTATTAGCATTAGTTTTTATTATAATATTTAAATATGGTAGTTTTACAAAAATAAGAATAGCTGGATATATAACTTCAAATATATTATTGTTTGTAATGATTTTATCTCTAAAACAGCCTTGGCAATATAAATACTATTTAGATGAAAAACAATTAATTCATAATATTATTCCAAATATGGCTCTAAAACCTGAAACAGATATTTTAAGTGAAGAGAAAACAGGTATTTATTTTACAAATTCACAAGTTAATTATATAAAAGAAGTATATTTTAATAATAAAAAAAGAGTACCTAAATATGTAGTATTTAATTTAAGATATTCATATTTTGAAGAAAACTTTAAAAGAGATAAGCCAAAAAATCCAATAAGTAGTTTTAAGTATATAAAGAATTTTGAACCTTATCTTAAAAATTATGGAATCATTTATTTAAATTATCCATTTATAGTTTTTGAAATTAATAAAGAAAATAGTAATAATTATACGGAAGATTTACTGAATGAGTGGGATAAAAAAACTATCCCACTTAATAGCTGGTTAGAGGATTAAAAGAAGTTAGCATGCTCAATCTTAGTACATTTATTTTGTACTACTTTCATACCAGCTTCTTTTGCTTTTACAGCTGCATCATTATTTACTAAACCTAATTGAGTCCATACTGTATCAATATCTCCTCTTTTAATTGCAGCATCAACAACAGCAGCAATAGCATCTGGTTTTCTGAAAATATCAACCATATCAATTTTAAATGGAATCTCTTCTAAGCTTCTATATACTTTTTCACCTAAAATCTCATCACCTTTTGGGTAGATTGGCACAATCTTAAATCCAGCATTTTGAAGATATTTAGCAACTCTATTTGAAGCTTTCTCTTCATTTGGAGATAAACCTGCAATAGCAATAGTTTTTGTATTTTTAAAAATTTCGATTATCTCTTCACTATTAGAATTTACACTTGGAAATTCACACTCCATTTTATATCCTTTATAATTTTATTTTATATATTATAATTAGTTTTCTTTAACTTAGCAATATATCTATTTAGTTTATAAAATAACTCTTTATAAATAGTTTTATTTAGTCTTTTATCTACACAATTATTGATAAAAATATCAAAAATACATTCATTATTGTATTAATAGCATTAATTAATTCTTTGAAAAATAAAATGATATGAAACCTTTTTAAAAATTTTATAAATTTATTAAAAATTATTTTAGCTATTTTATAATATTTTTTTAATTTATATATTATTTCAATTTATATTTATAACTATCGAAAACAAGATACTTTTTATCCTAATTAATTTTAAAAAAGCACTAAATATGGATTATATAAAGATATTATAAATTATTTTAAACAATTATTTATAACTTAAACTTATATATATTTTATTTATATTTAATATTACCCATACTATGATTTCATAATATTTATAAGTTAAAATTATAAAAGGATGATAATTATATGTTATTTAAAAAAGCACTATATTTATATATTGATGGTTTTAAAAATCTTACTATTGGTAAAACACTATGGAAAATTATATTTATAAAACTTGCAATCATTTTAGTTTTCCTAAATCACCTTATATATGACAAAAACTTTAAAACAGAATATAAAACAAAAGAAGAAAAATCTCAATTTGTTTATATGAATATTACTAAGGAATAAAAATGGAAGAACATTTAGTAGATTGGTCTAGAGCACAATTTGCTCTAACTGCTATATACCATTGGCTTTTTGTACCCCTAACTCTTGGTCTTGGATTTATTGTAGCAATAATGGAAACTATCTATGTAAAAACAAATGATGAGTTTTGGAAAAAAACTACAAAGTTCTGGATGGGATTATTTGCCATAAATTTTGCTATTGGAGTAGCAACTGGAATTATTATGGAGTTTGAGTTTGGAACAAACTGGGCAAACTACTCTTGGTTTGTAGGAGATATATTTGGAGCACCTTTAGCTGTTGAGGGAATATTAGCCTTTTTCATGGAATCAACTTTTTTTGCAGTTATGTTTTTTGGATGGGATAAAGTTACAAAAGGTTTCCACTTATTATCAACATGGCTAGTAGCAGTTGGCTCAAATTTAAGTGCATTATGGATACTTGTTGCAAATGGTTGGATGCAATATCCTATTGGCATGAGATTTAACCCTGATACAGTTAGAAATGAGATGGAAAACTTTTGGGATATATTATTTTCACCTGTAGCTATTTCAAAATTTCTGCATACTATTTCAAGTGGATATATAGTTGCTTCTCTATTTGTAGTTGGTATTTCTGCATGGTATTTATTAAAAAGAAGAGAAATAGAGTTTGCTAAAAAGTCTATTGTTGTAGGAGCCACTTTTGGTTTAATCACATCTTTATTTGTAATATTAAGTGGTGATGAATCAGCCCATCAAGTTGCACTTAAACAACCAGTTAAACTAGCAGCAATGGAAGGTTTATATGAAGGTAAAACTGATGCAGGGATTGTTGGTATTGGTGTTTTAAATCCTAAAAAAACTCTTACAAATGAAGAAGAGCCATTTTTATTTGAACTTGAAGCTCCTTATGCTCTATCTCTTTTGGGATACCATGATATTCATGCCTTTGTTCCTGGACTTAAAGACTTAGTATATGGAAATGAAAAATACAATATTGAATCAGCCCAAAGTAAAATAGAAAAAGGAAAGATTGCTATAGAAGCACTAAAAAAATATAAACTTGCAAAAAAACTAAATGACAAAGAAGCAATGATTAAATATGAAAATATTTTACAAGAAAACATGAAGTACTTTGGTTATGGTCATTTAAAAGCACCAGAAGATATTGTTCCTCCAATTGCTACTACATTTTATGCTTTCCATATCATGGTTGCACTTGGGACTTGGTTTTTAGCATTATTTGCAATGATATTGTTCTTTACTCTAAAAAGAGAGATTTTAAACTATAGATGGCTTTTAATAAGTGCAGTTTTTTCTATACCTTTAGGCTATATAGCAAGTGAAGCAGGATGGATTGTAGCAGAAGTAGGAAGACAACCTTGGGCTATCCAAGATTTAATGCCAGTTGGTATTGCAGTTACAGATATTTCAAGCACAAATGTAAAAACTACATTTTTTATGTTTGCCTTTTTATTCACAGTTTTATTAATAGCTGAAATAAAAATCATGTTAAAACAGATTTCAATTGGTCCAAATGGAGGTCACTAAAATGTTTGAAGAGTTAAGCTTATTACAATTACAACAATTATGGTGGATTATTATTTCACTACTTGGGGGTTTATTTGCTTTTATTATGTTTGTTCAAGGTGGGCAAACACTAATATTTAAACTATCAAAAGGGGATGAGTTATTAAAAACTATGCTTATTAATTCCCTTGGTAGAAAGTGGGAATTAGGGTTTACAACACTAGTTCTTTTTGGAGGAGCACTATTTGCTGCTTTTCCTCTTTTTTATGCTACTAGTTTTGGTGGAGCTTATTGGGTATGGATGTCTATTCTTTTTTGTTTTATTATTCAAGCAGTATCTTATGAGTATAGAAAAAAACCTGATAACTTTTTAGGACAAAAAGTTTATGAAGCATTTTTATACATAAATGGTTCACTAGGAGTTATTCTTTTAGGAGTTGCTATTGCTACATTTTTTTCTGGTTCAAACTTTTGGGTTGATGAGTATAACTTTTCACACTGGAGTGATAGTTTAAGAGGATTAGAAAGCCTTGCTTCACCTTTTAATCTATCATTAGGATTTGCCCTATTCTTCTTAGTTAGAATCTCTGGAGCTTTATATTTTATAAATAATATAGATAATGAAACTATTAGAAAAAGAGCTATTAAAAGTATAAAAGTTGATATGTTAATTTTTTTATTTTTCTTCTTAGCTTTTTTAGCTCAGCTATTTACAAAAAGTGGTTTTGCCTATAATGAAAAAGGTTTTATATATCTTCAAGAATTCAAATATCTATTAAATTTTATAGAACTTCCATATGTTGGGTTGATGTTTTGTATTGGAATACTTATGGTAATAATTGCTGTGTTTTTAACAATACATTTTGATAAAACTTGCTGTATTAAAACAGGAGGGCTAGGAATAGTTCTAACGGTAATGGCTTTGTTTTTAAATGTTGGATTAAACAACACATCTTATTATCCATCAATATATGATTTACAAAGCTCCCTTACAATTGAAAATAGTTCAGGAAGTCACTACACACTAACAGCTATGTCATATGCCGCTTTAATGGTTCCATTTGTATTAGCATATATCTTTTATGTTTGGTATCAAATGGACAAAGTAAAAATTACAAAAGAGGAGATTCAAGATCCTCATTCGCATAATTATTAAGGAGATAAAATGGAGTATTTAAGTTCAATTCTTTGGCTTTGTTCTTGGCCACTTGTAATTTATATTTCATATAAATTGGTTTTAAAGAATATAAAAAAGATTTAAAATGATTTATGTGATGAAAAGAAGAAGATTCTTCTATAAGAAAAGGAAATTAGATTTTATCTAACTTTCCTTGTACATACTTTTTCACCTCTTCAAAGTGAATTGTTTCTTTAAAGTCTTCAAACTTTGCACCAGAGGCATTTACATGTCCGCCACCATTTGCAAGTTTTTGAGCCATTAATGAAACATCTACTTTTCCATCAGCTCTAAAAGAAGCATTACCTTTTCTTCCAACATCAATAAAGAAATCATAATCTTCATTTGCTTTTAAGAAAGCATTTGCAGGAATAGAAATAGAACCTAAACAGTAAGTTAAAAGCCCTTTATGACCTTTGTATGTAACTGTAAGTTTATCTTTTATATCTGCTAAAGTTTTTACTAAATACTTTGCACTTAAGTTATCTAAAGTATCATCTTTTTTATCAAGCTTTAAAAACTCTTTTTTTAAGAAGTGTACTTCATTATCAAGCTTAATATTTCCATCTTTTTCATTTAGAAATTTAACTGACTCTTTTAATAAAAAGATTCTATAGTCTCTATTTAAATCAGCAAAAAGGATATTATTAACCTCTCTTGCTTTTGTAACCATCATTAGTAGAACTTTTCCAAACTCAAAGTTTTTGATTTCATTATCCAACCAAATATCAATTGCATTGATTGAATCAACTAAAGGCTCTAACCATTTTTTTGTATCAACATCAAAACCTTCAAACTCTTCATTTATGTAGTTATACACAATTTTTGTAGCACATCTAGTAGTATCTAAGTAGTACCAGTGGTATTTATCAGCACTTTTTTGACCTGTTGCGTGATGATCTAACAATTGAAGTTTAATATTAAACCCTTGTTCAGTTAGTTTATTTATCTTCTCATCCAAATCTTTTGACTCATGCATAGTTAGATTTAAATCAGAAATTATAAATAGAATCTCATCATCTTTATGGTTTAACATCTGCTCTAAAACTTTTGCAATACAAAGTCTTACTTCTAAACCATAGTTAGCATTATAAAAATAACCCTCTTTAAAATACTCTTTTGTTAATAGATGACATCCATATCCATCAAGGTCTGTGTGCGAAATATGAAATAGAATCATGAAGCAATATCTTTTAAAGTTAATTCTTCTAAAAATCCATTGATTCTATTTTGAAGGTTGTTTAGTAATGGCCAGATAGTACAAGCCATTGCTCTTTGACTAGGACAATTGTCTAAAGATGGAGAACACTCAAATACAGATGGAATTTTTTCCTCTGCAGCTGTTGTAATCTCTAAGATTGTAATTTCGTCCCATGCTTTTTTTAGTGCAAACCCTCCATTAACTCCTCTATGAGAAACTACTAGGTCATGTTTTGCAAGATTCTGCATAATTTTTGCTAAAAATGATTTTGATATATCTAATTCTCTTGATAAAACATCTACATTCTTAGGGTTCTCACTTTTGGCAATTGAGATTAAAGAAAGTAATGCATATTCACTCTTTTTTGTTAATAACATTTATATCCCGATATTTTTTATTATTTGTATTTTACTAGAAGTATTATTATGATAAGTTAAACGAAGTTTTATATATGCATAAAAAAAGGGAACTACGTAAAAGTAGTTCCCTTTTTACAAATTTATTATATAAATTTAAATTACTTAGCTCTAATTCCTAAAGAAGCAACTAACTCAGTAAATGCAGTATAGTTTGTTCTTTTTAAGTAAGTTAAAAGTCTTTTTCTTTTACCAACCATTTTTAAAAGACCTAATCTTGAAGAGTGATCTTTCTTGTTAGTTTTTAAGTGCTCTGTTAATACTTTGATTTGCTCAGATAAAATTGCAATTTGTACTTGCGCTGAACCTGTATCACCATCTTTTTGTGCGTATTTTGCGATAATCTCTGCTTTTACGTCCTGATCTAAAGCCATAATGACCTCCTAATAGGTATATTAAATTTTTCACTTTCCAATTAAAGTGGACGCGAATTATATGTAAAACATCTTTAAAGTTAGTTTAACCATGCATATTGATAAAGACAATATTTTTTATGTATAATAATAAAAAATTTAATCATATTACTAAATCCATAAAAAAGGGGCTTGATGATTAATTATCCAACTATACTTGAAAACCCAAATGATGTGAAGTTTCATTTAGATGAAGGTGAAATATATCTTTTCAAAGAAGCAAAAGAGTTAATTTCAATACAACACTACTCTTATTCACTTTTTGCTATTTGGAATGCAACTATTATAAACCTACAAAAAAGAATTGAATTCTTTGGAATCAATAACCTTTTAGAAATATTAGAAAAAAAAGAGGATTATAATAGTGAAGGAAACTCATTAAAAGATAGATGGCTTAATATCAATGAATATACAATTATAGGTATTGCAAGAACTCTAAATCTGATTAGCCATACAACCCATGATTTGATATCTGCACTTTATTGGATGAAATCAAGTACAAACACAGAAGCTCAAAAAAAAATTGATGAAACAGAAATATACTGTTTATTATATCTTTTAGAAAAAAATCTTTTTTTAAAAAAATACAAAAAAGATATGAGAACACATAATGAAAATGATATAAGCCAAAATAGAAGAAAAGAGGATAATGAAAATATCACTACTAACTTACAAAGTGAAACAAGCTTAAGTAAACCAGTAAATACCCAAGCTCATGATGAGCTTCTTCTTAAATCAAATATGCAAAAGTTTGAAAAACAAACAAAAGAAGATGAAGAAAATGAGCACTTAATAGACAAATATATTTAGGTAATACATATGAATATAATTGATTTTGAAAATATACATGTATCATATAACGAAACATTAGTCTTAAAAGAGATTAACCTAAAAATAAAACAAGGTGAACACTGGGCAATACTAGGTAAAAATGGAAGTGGAAAATCTACTTTAATAAAACTTATATCATCTGAAATTCATCCAAGAAAACAGTATAAATATAAAAAAGAGATATTAGGAAAAGACAGATACACTATTACTGAACTAAAAGAACAAATTGGAGTTAATACAAATGACTTACATAACTACTTTGAAAAACATGGGAACTTTCTTTCAACATACGAAGTTGTTCTTAGTGGATATTATAGCTCAATTGGAGTATTTAAACATCAAGACTTCACCCAAGAGCAACACAAAAAAGCCTTTGAGGTTTTAGAGTTTTTAGAACTTCTAGAATTAAAAGACAAAAAAGTATACCAACTATCAACAGGACAATTAAGAAAAGCTATAATTGGAAGAGCTTTAATACACAACCCTAAAGCATTTATTTTAGATGAACCAACAGTTGGCTTAGATATAAAGGCTCAAAAAAACTTTATAAATACAATGAAAAACTTATGTGAAAAAGCTACAATTATACTTGTTACTCACCATTTTAATGAAATTTTTGAAGAAATTTCTAAAGTTGCTCTTATAAAAGATGGTAAAATTTTTAAACAAGGCGATAAAAAGGAACTTTTAACAAGTTCAAATCTAAGTGAAGTCTTTGATTTCGAACTAAATATAGAAGAAAAAAATGGTTATTTTTTAGTTTACTAGACAAGTTTTAATTAGTTATAAATAAATTATTATAAGTTTTTATGATATAATATCTACTTTTAATTTTTAAAGATAAGTATAAGGGATTTTAATGAAAAAACTTCTAATTGTAGAAGATTCTAAAACATATAATAACACACTTTTCATGCTACTAAGAAAACCGGATTATGAAATTTTCCAAGCCTTTTCACTAAAAGAAGCAAAAGATATACTAGCACAAAACCATGATATAGACTTTATTCTGTTAGATTTACTATTACCTGATGGAGAAGGTGATGAGTTAATTATAGAACTATCAGAAAAAAAAGAAAAAAGGTCAAAAATAATTGTCCTTTCTGGTGAGCAAGATATTCAAAGAAGAAACTATCTTTTTGAACATGGTGTAGTAGATTATTTTTCTAAAGACATCCCTTTAAAAATGCTAATTGAAGATATCAATAAATTAATTATTAATCTTTCTGAAAATAGAAATAGAGATATTTTAATTATTGATGATTCTTCTTTTGTAAGAAAAGCTGTATCAGATATACTATCTTTAAAAAACTATAACATTCATATTGCAAGAAATGGTGAAGATGGACTTAACTTCCTAAAAGAACACCCTGAAACAAGTATAAACCTAATTTTATTAGATTTAGAAATGCCTAAACTAAATGGTGTTCAAGTACTAGAGCACTTAAAAAAAGATGATAATACAAAAGATATCCCTGTAATCATTTTATCAAGTAGTGAAAACAGAAGAGACTATGCTCACGTTATTAAACATGGAGCAATTGACTTTATTAAAAAACCTTTCTTATCTGAAGAGATTTTATTAAAAGCTGATTTACATATCTCACAAGCAGACTATTTAGAAAAAATTGCAATGCAAGCAAAAGAGTTAGAACAGTACAAACGTATTCTAAATGAAAGTGATATGATTAGTAAAACTAACCCAAGTGGTATTATCACAGAAGCAAATGATAAGTTCTGTGAAGTTAGTGGATACTCACAAGAATACCTAATAGGAAAATCACATAAAGTTGTAAGACACCCTGATATGCCAAAGAAAATCTTTGAAGATATGTGGGATAAAATTCATAATCATCAAACATTTAAAGGTATTATTAAAAATAAAAGAAGAGATGGTACTGCATACTATGTAGATGCAACAATCTCTCCAATTATAGGAATTGATGGTGAAATAAAAGAGATTATTGGTATTAGACATGATATTACTGATGTTATGAATCCAAAGAAACAGTTAATTGCTGATTTATCTTATATTGAAACCCCAACTTTAATATTCTTACAAATTGCAAACTATGATTTATTTAAAGAGTTTTATTCTGAAACACTTATGCACACTTTTGAGTTTGAATTTGAGCAAGTAATTTTAAACTACTTCCCTCCTAGTTTTGGACTTAAAAAAGTTTATAATATGAACAATGGATTATTCGCTTTCTTAAAAAGTGTTCCATTAAAAGAAAATGAGCTTATTGAAACATTAAATCAAGTACTTACAAAGTTTAAAGAGATTGGTATTTCATTTAGAGAGACTAATTATGATGTTGATATCTGTATTAGTTTTGCACAAGAAGGAAACCATATTTTAGATGATGGCTATTTAGGTATTCAGCATGGATTAAAATACAAACTTCCTATTGTAAATGCTAAAAACTTCCACAGGCGTGCACAAATAGAAGCAAGAAATAAACTTAAAAATATTGGTATGATTAAAGATGCCCTTGCAAAAGATGGAAGTTTTGTATCATACTTCCAACCAATTATCAATAACCAAACAGGAGAGATTGAAAAATATGAATCTTTAGTTAGACTTATTGATAATAGAGGAAATATGATTTCTCCTTATCAATTCTTGAATATCGCTAAAAAGACTGGTTATTATTCTGATATTACTGAGCTTGTTATTCAAAACTCATTTAATGCACTAAATCACACAGATAAAGATATTACTATTAACCTATCTTCATCAGATATTGAAAACAACCATATTAGAGAACTATTATGGGAGCTTATTACAAAAGATGAACATATAGGAAGAGTTACTTTTGAGCTTCTTGAAGATGAAGAGATTAAAGATTTTGAATTAGTAAAAGACTTTATTCTAAAAAGTAAAATTGAAGCAAAAGTTCAAATTGCAATTGATGATTTTGGTAGTGGGTATTCAAACTATGAAAGACTGCTTGAATTCCAACCAGATATATTAAAAATCGATGGTTCATTAATTAAAAATATTGTAAGTGATAACTATAGTAGACACGTTGTTGAATCAATTATTGTATTTGCTAAAAAACAACATATTAAAACTATTGCAGAGTTTGTAGTAAATGAAGAGGTTTTACAAATAATTAAAGAGCTAGGGATTGATTATTCACAAGGGTACTATTTAGGAGAGCCAAAAAGACTCTTCTAAATCATCCCCCAGTTTGATAAAATGCTCTTGAAGATGTCTCATTGTCATCTTTTTCTGACCACTTATTCTTTTCAGGTTTAGTCTCTAATACTTTTTTCAAAATAGCAGCTGCTTCATCAATTTTATTTGCTTGAACAGCATCTTTAATACTCATAGCATCTTCAAAATATAAACATGGAATTAAATATCCCTCAGCAGTAAGTCTGATTCTATTACAGGCTGCACAGAAATCATCTTTGTGAGGTTCTATAATACCAAATTGATATCCATCTGCTAATGCATAGTATTGAGCTGGTGAGCTTGTATCTCTTGGTATTTCTGTAAATGTTTCATACTTTGTTGAAACAATAGATTTAATTTCATCAGAAGTTAAACCCTTCGCTTCATCTTTTGCATGATGGTTTTCCATAAATTCAATAAATCTAACTGGATAACCCTTTTGCTTACAGTAGTCTAATACCTCTACTAAATCACCATCGTTGATTCCTTTAATAGGAACACAGTTTATCTTAATTTTTAATCCAGCTTTATCAGCTGCTTCTAGACCTTTTAACACAGTCTCTAAAACATTTTTTTGTGCAATTTTAGCTGCAACGTCTGGTTTTAAAGAATCTAATGAAACATTAATTCTTTTTAAACCTGCATCTTTTAATTTTTGTGCTGCCTTTGGAAGTAAGAATCCATTTGTTGTTAATGCTAAATCTATATCATTTTTATAATCAAATATCATTTTAATAAACTGATCAAGTCCCTCTCTTAAAAGAGGCTCTCCACCAGTAATTCTTACTTTTTTAATACCTTCATCAATAGCTACTTTAATAAATTTAAATAAATCTTCATATGATAATAAGTTCTCTTTAGGAACCCATGAAAAAGGTTTTTCAGGCATACAGTATTGACATCTAAAATTACATCTTTCTGTTACAGAAACTCTTAAATAATCTACTTTTCTTCCATATCCGTCAATTAACATTTTATAATCCTAAGCTTTTAAAATCTTAAGCATATTATAATATAGCTTAAAAAGGTAAAATTAATTTAACCTTTCCCAAGCTTCATCTAAAGATGTTACCCTATTAGCAAAAACTAAATAAAGCGCAATGTTAAATTTAGCTAGTTGCATAATCTCATCATCAGGATTCTTCACTATATTCAATGCTTCATCAAGAGTGATTTGTTTAAACTCTTTTGAGTATGAAACTCCATAATCTTTTAAAGAGAATGGTGTTTCAACTATTTCACCATCAACTTTCTTCCAGAATTTACCATCTTTAAACACTTCAGGACTACCTTCACTTGCTTTTACAACAATCACTTCTTTAAAATCTGGTTCAAAAATATCTAAGTACTTTTGAACATATGGTTTGTGAAATGCTGTTGTAACACCATAGTCACTAAGCCCTGGATTTAGTAGTTTCTCAACTGTATTAAATGCAGTTCTTAATCCTAATTCATGTCTTAAAGGTGTTAAATCACTCAACTCTTTAAGGTATTCTACCCTATTAAAGTGGAATAAAAATCGACCTAGGTCAAGATTTTCAAAAAATTCTGCAGTTCTTATACCATTTTTTGCTGGTTGTAAAAAATCTGATGAAATTACAAGATTTAATTTTTGAATATCACTATTGTTCTTATAAAAATCTTCTAATATCCCATCATATAATGGAAATAAAAATGGATTTTTAGCTCTACCATCAAATGAATATCCAAGTTCCATAGAGTTCTCAACTCTTACAGGCTTCATATATGATTTAAGAGCTTCAACAGTTCCTCTAAGTTCCCCTATAGTTTCAAACTTTGTTCTCCATGCAATTAAAAATGCCCCAATTTGTGCATCTGTAACACTTCTATCTAAAATAGATTTAATTGCATCGATCATCTCTTCTTTTTCTAATTCTCTATTACCTTTTGGACCAGTTCCAACAGCTTTAATATACTTTTTAAAATTCATTTAATTGTCCTATAAAATATTCATTTAATTTGATTTTTTACAAGGATAATATAGAATTGCTTAAACAAAACAATTTCGAAGGTATCGAATGCCAATACAAGAAACCATAAGTAAGATAAGTTTTTTTGATAGTTTAAATGATGAACAAAAAGATGTAATTGCTTCTATCTCAACAGTTGTAAAGTACCCAAAAGACTCTATTTTATACTATGAAAGCGATACAACTAAAAACTTGCTTTTCTTAGTTGAAGGGCTACTAAAAATATATAAAGTTGATAAATTTGATAATGAGATTTTCTTATATCATATTCATGAAAACTCTATGATTTCTGAGCTTTCTTCAATAAAAAACAATGATATTTACTGTTTTTCAAATGCAGAGTTCATGGAAGATTCTGTAATTTTATCAATTGACTTTGAAAAATTTCAAGAGTTATTTTTATCAAAAAATATTTTAACAATGGAATTGATGGAAATCTTATTAGACAAGACTCACCAATTACAATGTATTGTAAATAGAGAATTAGTATTTGATGCAACTGCAAAAGTTGCATTTATGTTAAATGAAGACCTTGAGATGTTCAATAAACTAAAAAGACAAGAGGTTTCTTTTATGCTTCATATTCAACCAGAAACCCTATCAAGAGTTCTTAAAAGACTTACAAGAAGTGGAACAATTGAAGTTGAAGGTGGAGAAGTAAAAATTGTAAATCAAGAAGCATTAGTATCTGTGTTTAAAGGAGTGGGACTATGAGATCAAATACTATAAGTAGCAAAATTAAAATCATGGGTGTATTATTCATTGTTTTAATGACGATGATTATTGTAACAACAACATACCTAAACAATAAAAATAAAAAAGATGCTTTAGTAATTAATATTGCGGGTAAAGAAAGAATGTTAACACAAAGAATTTCTAAAAACATCTTCTATTTATACCATAATGACCAACACTCTTTTTCAGAATTAGATAATGCAACAGTTGAGTTTATATACAATCTTAACTCACTTAAAAATGGAAATGATTTAACTGGTATTCAAAAGGCTCCTACTGATGAAATTAAAAAACAAATTGCAAAAGTTGAAGTTTTATGGAATAATTTCTACTCTAATATCAATAGATTCAAAGATATTCTTTTAACAAAAAATCCAGATAATGAAGCTGTATTAAAAAATATTGTTGATTCAATTTATAATACAAACAATAACCTACTTCAAGAAGTAGACAATCTTGTATCAATGTATACAATATATAGTGAAAAGAAAACTGATTATCTAAAATATATCCAATACTTCTTTGCATTAATCATTGTATTTTTACTTGGATATAGTTTCAATGAATTAAAAGCTATGGAAGAAAATGCTAAAAAATTCTTTGAATTTTCAAAGAAAGTTGCACAAAATCCAGACAATGAACCAATTGAGCCTATTCAAATCGAAGCAGAAAAAGAGATTCAAGAAGCAACTGATACTATTAACTGCTTTATTGATAAAGTAAACTCAGCAGTTGAATACTCTTCAAATGCCTCTTCTAAACTTGAAGAGATTACTGATGAGTTTGATAAAATTCTAGATGAATTAAACAATACTACTGATATTTCATCTAAACAATTAGATAAAAGTGAAGATATTGTAATTGAATCGCAAGAAGAGTTAATCAACTCAACTAAGAAACTAGAAGAATTAAAAACTGAATTAGACAAACTACTTAATGCTTGTAAAACTCACAAAGCATAAGTTTTATAACTGTTGATTTTTTAATCAGCAGTTATAATAAATATCCTAAATTTAATGCTACTATATAGAATATAAACAATTTTACTATACAATATATAAGTAAATATAAACAATTTTATAAGGACAACAAATAAATATGGCAAATGTATACCTAACAGGTGCAGGTCCCGGTGATATAGAACTAATGACAGTAAAGGCTTTAAAAGTAGTTCAAAAAGCTGATGTTATCATCTATGACAAACTTGCAAATCCTGAAATATTAAAAGAAGCAAAAGATAATGTTGAACTTATTTTTGTGGGTAAAGAAAAAGGGAACCATAGAGTTCCTCAAGATGAAATAAATGAAATAATATATCAATGCTCACAAAAATATGAAAATGTAGTTAGATTAAAAGGTGGTGATCCTTTTGTATTTGGACGTGGTGGAGAAGAAGCCTTATACCTAAAAGAAAGAGGTGTAGGTTTTGAAATTATTCCAGGAGTTACTTCTGCTATTTCTGTTCCAGCATATGCAGGTATTCCTATTACTCATAGAGGAGTTACACCATCATTTAGAGTAGTAACTGGTCATAGAAAAAGCAGTGACAATATAGCAGATATAAACTGGTCTTCATTTACAGAAGATGAAACAATAGTATTTTTAATGGGTCTACATAATATTGAACTTATTGTTTCTAAACTTTTAGAAGTAGGTAAATCACCTAATTATCCATGTGCTATTATTTCAAACGGTACAACAAAAAATCAAAAAGTAATTACTGGTAAACTAAATACAATAATTGAGCAATCAAAAGAAGCAATTACTCCTGCAATCATTGTTGTAGGTGAAGTTGTAAATCTAAGAGAAGAATTAAGATGGTTTGACTAAAACCATCTTAATAATTACATAAACTACAAACAAAAATTTTCCAATCACTTTTTATAAATTATAATCTTATACAATATTAAAATGGCTTTTTAATACAAAAATCACACATTTTCATCAAAAAAGTTGTAAATTGTCTATTAATTAACCATTAATTGCTATGCCAATGCTATATTTTGCTTATATACTAAAATTACAAGTTTAATTCAATAAGTTTCTAAAAATTACAACAATTAAACAAATCAAACTCTGAAGGATTGAGAAATGAAATTATTAAAAACGGCATCAATAGGTATTGCTTCTTTAGCATTGGCAGCAAGTGTATCATCAGCAGATACTTTAGACTCTATTAAAAAGAACGGTGTATTACAATGTGGTGTATCAACTGGTATTAGTGGATTCTCTTCTACTGATTCAAATGGTAAATGGGTTGGACTAGATGTTGATATGTGTAAAGCAGTAGCTTCTGCTGTTTTTGGTGATGCATCAAAAGTTAAATATGTTCCATTAACTGCGAAAGAGAGATTAACAGCACTTCAAAATGGTGAAATTGACCTATTATCAAGATCAACTACTTGGACTCACACAAGAGATACTTCTTTAGGTCTTAATTTTGCTGGTGTTAACTACTATGATGGTCAAGGTTTCTTAGTAAGTAAAGATATTGGTGTAACTTCTGCAAAAGAGTTAGATGGTGCTACTGTTTGTATTCAAGCAGGTACTACAACTGAACTTAACCTAACTGACTACTTCAAAGCAA
>Ga0070724_10000912_pt1 | contig 19017 bp, 19 predicted proteins | sample tdDd001_FD_67278 | JGI IMG/M metagenome (GOLD analysis project Ga0070724, IMG submission 67278) | Marine sediment microbial communities from the Atlantic coast under amendment with organic carbon and nitrate - tdDd00.1 | ecosystem: Environmental > Aquatic > Marine > Coastal > Sediment | place... | reverse complement strand
TTTGCTAGAATAGTGTCTATATAGTTTGAAACTATAATTACAACATCACCAATGGAGTTTTCGCAAGTGTTGATTTTAATAGAATCAATAGCAGGAATCATAGGTCTAACTTCTCGGCTTCTATCGGTATCATCTCTTTTTTTGATACTTGCAAGAATATCATCATAGTTTGCTTGTGTTCCAGATTCTTCTAGTTGAGTGACTCTACGTTCTGCACGTACTTCAGGAGAGCAATCTAAAAATACTTTAATGGGGGCATCTGGAGCAATAAAGGTGCCTATGTCACGACCGTCTAGAATAACACCTTTTGAACGATATTTTTTAGCAAAGTTTTTTTGAAACTCATCTAGGTTAAGTCTAACTTGATGAATTGTAGCAATCTTTGATGCCATAGCGCCTGTTTCAGGGCTTCTAATGATATTTGTAACATCAATGCCTTCAAGAGTAATTCTAAAGTCTCTAGTAAAGTCAAATTCTAGATTTTTAGCATAAAAAATGGCCTTAAGTTCTAAATTGTCATCTGTTAGATATTCATCTTTTAATAAGCAAAGGGCAACTGCTCTAAATAACGCACCTGTATCTAAATATCGGAACCCATACTTTGCTACCAAGTTTTGAGCTAGAGTTCCCTTACCAGCACCAGCTGGGCCATCAATTGCTATAATCATTACTATAGTTCATCCTCTTCTTTTGAAGGTAATCCAGATATTAATAAAATGAAAATAAAACTATATACACTTAAAGCCGATCCTAGGGTACCTAATGGTATTGAAATGCCAAAAGCGTATTCGATACAAGAAATAAGATAGTATATTACTACAGGGAATGAATAGTTTAAGTGATTAAACACATCATTAGTTCTTTTCATTATAGCCGGTATTGAAAGTAACATAACCAGGCATAACCATAATATACTAGGAATAGCGTTGGTTACTTGTGTTCCAACAGATGCAGTATATTCTGAATTTTCAAGAGTTTTTTGTAGTCCTTGTTCAGGCGTTAAGTTACTTGTCATAGAAATATTGTTAGCTTGAGATAATACATCTTCTTTAATAGTCGTTAGAGCGTTAAAATCTGTATAAAGAGCATAAATAGCAATTAAAAAGATAGATATGATTAGCATAACAAGAGCAAAAGTTTTTCTTGTATATCTTTCATTTATATTAAAAAAATAGTTATAAATAAATCCAATAAAAGGATTACTTGTGTTTATTATTATATTCATAGAATTATTCCTCGTCTTCTGTATTTTCAATAAAGTCAAATAGTGATGGCTCTTCCTCTTCTTTACCCATCATATCAACTAAGGCCTCTGTTGGGATAGCTTTAGTTTTTTCAACAAGCTCTTCAGGCATATTATAATTTAGTTCTTGGTCATCTTTTAATTCGATATCTAAGAATTCAGCGCCATTGCTAAAGCCATGTAATGCTTTTTTGCCAGCTGTGGCACGACGAGCGATAAATTGAGCAAAGTCATCGTTAGTGATTGTTCTTTGACGTTTAGCACCTGTTAAGCTTTGCATAATAAAGCCGTAGTTATAATCAAAAGTGATAAAGTCTAATAAAGAGTCACCTTCTTTAACATTAATTGTTTTAACACCTTTACCTCTGCCAAGCTCTGGTAGATCATTTAGAGGGAATGCTAGCATTTTACCGCTTTCAGAAAAGGCAATAAACATATTACCTTTAATTGGTTTAATTACTTTTGCTACATCTTTTTTTCCAACGTTTAGAATTTGTTTACCATTTTTAGTTTGGCTAATTAAATTATCTTTTGTTGATTTAAATGCATAACCCATTTGTGAAGAAATAACGTAGTTTTCATCAAGTGGAGTAAATGCTTGGATAACTTTATCTCCATTAATGTCAACCATCATATTAACAGGCTCACCAAAGCCACGACCAGCTGGAAGTAGGTGGTTTTGTAAAGTATAAGCTCGGCCTTTTGCAGTAAATAGAATTGTTTTTTCTGTAGTGTAAGTTTCAAGTCTTACAAACTCATCATCACCTTCTTTATATTTTACATCTTGATCTTTAATATGGCCTTTAACTGCTTTAACCCAGCCTTTTTCAGATAGTAGAACCGTAATAGGTTCTTTTTCAATTTGATCTTCAATGCTTACGGCAATATCTGGAATATTAGAATTAATAGTTGAACGACGTTCATCCGCAAACTCTTTCTTAATAGTTTTGAATTCTTCACGAAGTACCTTGGCTTGTAAATCATCGTCTGCAATAAGTAGTTTTAAGTATTCTTGCTCTTTTTCTAAATCTGTAATTTCATTTTTAATTTCTAATTCATCAAGTTTTCTTAAACGACGTAACCTCATGTTTAAGATAGCTTCAGCTTGAACATCTGTAATAGAAAATCTTTCCATTAGAACTGGTTTAGGCTGGTCTTGAGTTTTAATGATTTCAATAACTTCATCTAGGTTTACATAAACAACCATGTAAGCTGCTAAAATGTGTAAACGATCTGCGATTTTATCAAGTCTGAAGTTTGATTTTCTGATTAAAACATTACGACGGTGATTAATAAAGCATTCTAGCATTCTTCTTAATGACATTAGCTCAGGAGCGCCATTAGCATTAAGTGCATTCATGTTTACAGAAAATCTAGTTTCTAGCTCTGTAAGTTTAAATAATTGCTCCATTAAAGCTTCTGCATTAACGGTTCTTGTTTTAGGCTCAAGAACAATTCTCATATTTTCATCAGATTCATCCATAATATCAGCTAAGAATGGAATTTTTTTGTTAACTACTAAGTCAGCAATTTTTTCAATTAGTTTTGATTTTGTTACTTGGTATGGAATTTCTGTAATAACGATTTGGTATTGACCTCTACCTAAATCTTCAATTTCCCATTTAGCACGTAAACGAATAGAGCCTCTACCTGTTAGATAAGCTTTTTGTATTTCTTTATGGTCTTCAACAATAACACCGCCTGTTGGGAAGTCTGGTGCTTTAATAAGACTGAATAATGTTTCATCATGGCAATTTGGTGATTTTAAAATAGTCATTAAACCATCGCATAGTTCGCCTACATTATGTGGAGGAATAGATGTTGCTAAACCAACGGCAATACCTGATGCACCATTTGCAAGTAGGTTAGGGAAGCATGCTGGTAGAACAGCAGGTTCAGACTCTGACTCATCATAGTTATCAATATAATCAACAGTACCTTGATCTAAATCTTTAAGTAAAAATTCAGCAACTTTAGTAAGTTTTGCTTCTGTATACCTCATTGCAGCTGCAGAGTCTCCATCAACAGAACCAAAGTTACCCTGGCCATCAACTAGTGGATAGCGAACAGCAAAGTCTTGCGCTAGACGAACCATTGCATTATAAACAGACTGGTCACCATGAGGATGATATTTACCAATTACATCACCAACAACCCTAGCACATTTTTTATAACTAGAGTTTGGCATAAGCTTTAGTTGGCGCATTGCAAATAATAATCTACGGTGAACAGGCTTCATGCCATCTCTAACATCAGGAAGAGCCCTAGATGTAATAGTAGATAAGGCATAAGTTAAATATCTGTCTTTAAGTTCGTTTGAAAAATCACCTTTAATTATATTTGTCATGATCTGTCCTTATAAAATTTTAATTTAAATTTCTAACTTAGTAACTACTTCATCAGAGTTGTAGTTAACTTTAATTCGTTTGATTTCACCTTTGTTTAACTCATACGGAGTTAAAACTAACTCAGGAAGAGTTGTAAATAAGAAAATAGCATTTACACCAAGCCATAAAGCAGCTCTGCCTGAATTAGGTTCATTGCCAACTTCAAATTCATAAATTGCTTGTGAGGCGTCATCTTGTAGCTTTTTATAGCTTGTTGGGGCGCCTAGTACTGATTCTACTTGAAAGCGAGACATTCCTTCATGGAATGATTGGATATTTGGAGATTCTTTACCATCTGCTGCTAAATAAACAGAACAGCCTTGTAAAATTAGTATAACAACTAATAATGATTTTTTAAACATAATACACACTTACCTTTTTATTCAACAATAGAAAGTCTAAAAAATAGATTATTTTCTGCAAAAAACATATCTGTCTTTGGATTTGCTTCTGATTTGATTTTATTAAAATCTGCTGAAGATAAGTTTGTGATTTTAATCCATTTATAGCAGTTAGATATATAATCAAGAGGGCATGATTTAGTTGGAATAGCAGTTGCTTCCATAAAATCAATATTACCATCTGAATAGCTATCTAAAATAGCTTTTGAAATATATGGACCATTCCATTTTGCAATACTTTGAGTGTTTTGATAAAGATCTGCAATAGTTTCAGGAGCTTCACCTAAATCAACGACATATGAACTATAAGCAAAGTATAGCTTATTAATTGTTAACATAAGCTCTTTACCTTTTGTTTTACTCATAACAAAAACAATTGCTAAGAATATCACAAGAATAAAACCACCAACTACACCATATAAAACTTTTTTATTATCCATACTACTTCTACCCACAGTCCTATTTTAAATTTTTTAGATAATTAATAACCTTTTGACGCTCTTCTGGTTTTTTCATACCATTAAAGGCCATTTTAGTTTTGGGAATAAATTTCTTAGGTTTAGTAAGAAACTTATCTAAATTCTCATCATTCCATACTATATTAGCATTTTTAAAACTTTTTGAATACTTAAAAGTATCATCTGTTGCAATTTTTTTCATATAGATAGAAAATAAGTTAGGGCCAATTTTATTTTTGCCGTTGGCTTTAAAAGTATGACATGTTTTACATTGCTTTACTAATTTTTCTACTGGCTTGCTTTTGGGTGTTGCAATAGGGGCTTCAGCGCTTGCTTCTTGCACATCAATTAGTTCAGTTAGTAGCTGAGGGTCATTATAATCAACCTTAGCAAGGTCATAAGCTCCTACTGAAAAAATTACAAATACTGCTGATATTAAAAACGAGTATGCTGTGTTTTTATTCATAATACAAATTCTCTTTTTTTATTGATACTTATCTAATAGTGTATTATTATAATACCTTAATAATAATTAAATATAAAACAACTGACAAGAATCGTCAAGAAAGAATTGAATTTAAAGATGAAAACATCATTTTTTAGTAATAAAATAGCTAAGGCTGCAATGTTTATAATTGCAGGATATTTACAGTTACCAATTTTAGGCTTTATTTTGTTTGTTACAATTGGTCATATTATTGATATATCTTTACCGCATCTAAAAGTTTATTTTGACGATAAGTTAAGTTATCAGCGCTCATCAAGTGATTGTATTTTTTTACTTGCTTATAGTTCGTATGTTTTGGGTTTAGATACAAAAAAATCAGCGAAGTATGTTTTAAGTAACTGTAGCTCTAATTGCAATGACTCTGTAGAATCTTTATTTACTTACTATGCAACAAATTATATGAGTAAACACGGTAAGGATTATGTTAAAATTGATAAAAAATTAGAAGATGTTAAGGTTGTTTTATCAAGAGGAATGGATGATGCGATTGGCTTTTTTGGACTTATTGAAGGAATGTATGATGATCAGGCAAATAATGCAACAGCAGCAGATATTCACTTATTGAAAAAGATAGCAGATATTTTTGATATTAACTATATCAGAAAACCAGAATATAATAATACTCAGACAGAGCAAGAAACTCCTAAATATAATTATAACTACCAAGAAGAAAACTTAAATAGAGAAAATACTTATAAAGAATCTAGATATCACGGGTCAACAGCAGGTAACTCATCTGACTCATCACAAAGAAACTATAGTTCATCTAGCTCAACAGGTTCACAAAATAATACTAGGCAAACAAGCTCTTCAAGCTATATCTCTCAAGAAGTAAAAGATGCTTTTACTGTTTTTAATTTAAAGCCATCAAAAGATCAAAGCTTGGTTGAGGTTAAGAGAATATATAAGCAAAAAGTACGAAAATTACACCCTGATATTTTAAAGGGGCAAAATGCATCAGCTAAAAAATTAGCTCAAGCAGAAGAAAAATTAGTAGAATTAAATAAATCGATAGATATTGTTAAAAAATTTCTTGCTAATAGTTAAATAACAAGCTAAAATATAGAAGTATCTATAATTATCTATAAACTGCAGAAAAAATAACAGTTTTAAATGTCTGTTCTTTTTTGTTGTAGTATAGTTTTATTTTAAAAGTAAGGTAAAGCTATAATAATATTATTTAGGGAAAAATAAAAATGATTAAGAAGAGTATTCTTGCACTAGCATTAACATTTACTTTGGGCGCATGTGTGCCTTATAACAATGCTTATTATGGCAATAAACCAGGATATTATCCAAATAACTATAATAATTACCAAACTCCTCAAACTCAAGCAAATCGTTATCAAGCACCTGTAGCTAATAACTTTGAAGATCAGTTAGATGAAATTGGTTATAGTGAATCAGCATCTCTTGTTGACGGTTATTCTGCGTTAAATCAACAAGCAGCACCGGCTCAGCAAATGCGTCAAATGCCAACTTATCAAGATCAGTCTAAAAATTCTATGTTAAATCAAGCTCGCTCGCAATCAGCTCCTGCGTATAATCCAAATATTCAAACTAGAGGTCAGCAAATGCAACAAGCTCCTCAAGGTGTAGTAGGCGTGGGTCAATCTTTAAATTATCATAATCAAGTTCAACCAGTTTTACAAACTCAGCAAGACTATAATGCTAAGTCAAGCAAGCTTATTATGCCATCATCATGGAAAATTGCACACCCTTCAATTGGTAAAGGTTTAGAATTAGCAGATCAGGCTGAAAGAATGAATTTAAATAAAGCATTAACATCAGTAAATATTAAAACTCCAAAAGATGTAACAATCGGTGGTAAACCAGTAACGGTTTTAGCTTTAATGAATTCAAGTATGGCTAACTCTCAAGGTATGTTATGTAAAAACGTATATCTTCTACAGCCAGAACGTAGCTCTTTAAATAAAATGTGGGGTAAGTTCTGTCGTAACCCTAATTGGAGTGAGTGGGTTCTTACTTCATGGTAAATAACTGCTAATATTGCGATCTTTTGAATTATTTTGATTGTCATGTACTGGGTGTACTCTTTCTCAAAAATAAAGCAATTTCTCTTTGAAATAACCATATTACTGAGATTTATAATTCATCAAAATTTATTAATTATTGTAAAAACTAAATAATGCATCAGTCATAAAAAACCACCTTCGGGTGGTTTTTTATGACTGATGCATTTTGTTAAATAGCATTTTATTTATTTTATGTAATAGCTCTAGTTGATTTTCGGATTCTGTTCCACCTAATACTTCAGGTAAGATTAAAAGGCGTCGTTCATATCCTTTTCCTAAGTTTTTACTAACTACTCGTCCTGATTTAGGAGATATGTAATAAGCATGGCTTGTGTCTTTATCATCTGCTTTAAGGTAGTTCTTAGCATCTAGAGTATAACCTAGCTCTTGAAGCATCTTATAATCATACATGGCGATTAAAAACTCTGAAGAGTCAATATCAAGCCTTTCTATTAATGATTTGGTGGCATTGTACAAGTTTGGTTGGGGGATATCTTGTTTTAAATATTTAGTTAAATTTTTAGTGATATGATTTAGGTGTTTTATTGCTGACAAATTATCAAAATATTTTACAAAAGTTTGTTCTAGTAAATTAAATTTAAAAGTTCCTAAGTTATCCTCTTGGCGTTTTAGGTGAATATATTCAATAATATTGCCTTTTTGTAATTCTGCTTGGCGCTTTTTGGCAATTTTTACTATTCCTTTTTTTAAACCGGTTTTTTCACAAAATATATTTACCAGTGCCATGTTTGCACCAGTATAGTGTACATTTAATATAATTGCTTGTTTAAAGTTGTTCTCAGTATTCATAAAGTTAGTATACATAATAAAAATTCAAAAAAAAAGAATTATTTTTAACTTTTTTTAAAGAAAAGTATTGAAAATCCCATCAGTCACTGATACTATAATACCTAACAAAAATAATAAAAATCAGATGATAAGTTTGGATAGAAAAAGGCTCTTGTTTTGAGAGCTTTTTTCTGTCCATATTTTTTTTGTGGTGTTTTTATCACAATATCTCTCTAGAGTTGTTTTATGGGTCTTTTATAAACTAAAAAAGAATGTTAGTCTATTAGAAAAAATTAACTTAATATAAGGGATTTATTATGAGATCACATGAAATTGACTATGAAATTATTGGTAATGATATCCAACTAGCAGAAATAGAGCTAGATCCAAATGAAACAGTAATTGCTGAGGCCGGTTCAATGCTATATATGGAAGATGGTATTGATTATGAGGCTAAAATGGGTGATGGATCTCAGCCAGAACAAGGCTTTTTTGGTAAGGTAGCATCTGCAGGATTAAGAGCATTAAGTGGTGAGAGCGTATTTTTAACTCATTTTACTAATCGTGGTGTAGGTAAAAGTAAAGTTGCGTTTGCAGCAGGGTTCCCTGGATCAATTGTTGGTATTGATTTAAGTAAAATAGGCAGTAGGTTTACCTGCCAGAGAGATAGTTTTTTATGTGCAGCTTTAGGAACAAAAGTGTCTACAACATTTAATAGAAAACTTGGCGCTGGTTTATTTGGTGGCGAAGGCTTTATTCTACAAAGTTTAGAAGGCGACGGTAAGGTTTGTATTCATGCAGGTGGTAAAATTATTAAGAAAAAATTAAATGGTGAAACTTTAAGGGTTGATACAGGCTGTTTAGTTGGTTTTACTGATGGTATTGATTATGATATTCAAAGAGCTGGTAATTTAAAGGCTATGGCTTTTGGTGGCGAGGGTTTATTTGTAGCAACACTATCAGGACATGGTACAGTTTTATTACAAAGTTTACCATTTAGCAGAATGGCTGATAAAATTATTGCATCAGGTACTGTTGGTAATGCAAGCTCATCATCAGATGGCGTAGGAAACATCGGTAATATTTTAGAAAGGCTTTAATCATGACATCATCAAACGGCGGATTTTTCTCAACAATTATTTTTGCTTTTATTTTTAGTGGCGTTGTATACTTTTTAGATGGTCACTTAGATAAAATGGAATCTTCAAAGAACTGGCCTACAGTACAAGGTAAAATTTTAAGTTCTGAAGTTTCATCTTATGTTAAAAGCTCTAATGGTAAAAGAACTACTATGTATACTCCAAATATTGTATTTAAATATACCGCAAATGGTAAGAACTATAAATTATCAAAAGTTTATTATAGTGATTATTCAACAAGTGACTCATCGGATGTAGCAGAAGTTGTGTCTAAATACCCAGAAGGTTCAATAGCACAGGTTTATGTTAACCCTCAGGTACATGCAGAAGCAGTTTTAGAGCCAGGTGCATCATTTTTTCTTAAGTTAATATATTATGTGTTCTTATTTGTTACTGCTTTGCTATGGTTTGAGATTGTAACAAAAATTGCTGGATTCTCACTTCTTGCTATCTTTGTTGGTTATTTCTTTACCAAGAAAAAACCTGCTAAACAGCAGGCTGCTGCCAATCCGCCAGTTAGACCACAGGCTCCGCAAAGACAGCAATCAGCTAGACCAACACCTGTTCAACCAAGGCAGTCAAATACTTCAAAATCATCAGATGATGGCTTTGATCTTTAAGTAAGGAGAAGAAAATGAAAATAATTACATTTTTGCTAAAAGTTGTATTTTTTGTTGTTGCATTGGTAATGTTTATTCCTGCTAAAATAACTTATTTAGATGGAGCAGATCAAAAAGCTTGGCTGGCAACTCCTGCTAAAGTTTTGAAATCTGAACTTGGAGTTAGAAAGGCTGACGATAAGGGTAAATCGAATAAAAAAGATAATGAAGACGAAAGCTTTAAAATTACTCTTGAAGATACCTACTTTTGGAATGTTGAGTATGAATATGTTTATGGTGGTATATCTCAAAAGAGAGAAGGTATTTATGTTAGTTTAAAATCTTCTGATGGCAATAAAGCTAAGTACCTGACTAGATCAAAGCAATACCCTGTTGGCTCAAAAATCACAGTCTATGTAAACCCCGAAGATTCATCACAAGCATATATTGATAGAAGAACAGAAGGCGGTATAGAAAGTTGGTATAATATTACAAGAGTGATGTTTTACTTATCAATTCTATTGTTCTTTACTCCTTTATTAGATAAGTTTAGACAAAAAGAAGAGCCGAAGAGCGAAGCTCCTATTATTGAAAGACAGTAGATCATAATTAAATAGATTAAAAAACATGCTATAAAAACGGCATGTTTTTTCTTTTACTTGCTTGAAATTATAAATTTAATGTATACTTTATAGATGTAGTAGTTTTCATCTGCTAGATTATTATAAAAAAGGATAAATATATGAGTGATAGTATTGTACAAAGAGCAGTTTTTAACGTTTTTAGATTCTCACTTTTTGGAATAAGCATAACGTTATTCGCGATAGCTTACTTTTTTAAAGATGATAGTGTAAATATTAATGATTGGCAGATGACAAAGGCTAAAATTTTTAAATCTCAAGTTGTTCAAAAGCAAACCACAATATATGGACGTAATGCTATTTATTATGACTTAGATATTAGCTATGCTTATATCGTAAATAAAAAGCGTTATGATCAAAAAGGTTTATTTGGATCTTTTGAAATACCAAAAACCTTAACTAAAGAATACTTTGTAAAAATGGCAGGTAAATATCAAGCTGGTTCAATGCAAAAGGTTCACTATGATCCAGAAAATCCTAAAAATGTTTATCTAGAAAAGCCTAAAGAAACAGGCATTCAGGTTTTTTATGATGTATCTTTAAAAATGTTGATTGCATCAATTTCTTTATTCTTAATAACTCCAGTATTATTTATTATTAATGGTATTATGGGATATAAAAAAGATAAAAAAATTCATGAGTTTATTATTCCTGAAGATGCTAAAAGAATAAAACCGTCAGATAGAAGAAGATAGGGTAGTAATAAAAAATGAAATCAAAATATAATTTTAGCAAATTAATTCATGTTTTTTGTATGATTGCTTGTTCCAGTTTTTTTGTTATGATAGCAATTTTTTATGCAATGCATTCTTATTCAGCTTTAGAGTTTAAAAGCTGGACAGAAGCTAAAGCTGTAATTAAGCAGGTTAATTATCCAAAAGTAATTAGAAGAGTTAGTAACAGTACTAGCAAAGGAGGAATGTCTTATAAAGAGGTTTATTCCGTTGAAATGTTATATACGTACAGTGTTAATGGTAAGACCTATGAAAATGATAAAATTATTTGGAATGATGAAATGATTATTAAGTCAGAAACAGGTTTAGATTTTGTTAAAACTTTGTATAAAAATGGAGCTGAAATAGATATAATTTATAATCCAGATAATGCTCAAGAAAGTTATGTGGAGACTCCATCAGTGATTAAATATATTTTATTAATGTTTCTAATGTTTTTCTTATCTGCTTTTTCTGGCTTATACTTTTATCGTAAAATTAAAGGGGAGTAAAAGTTGAGATTTACTAAGAAAATAGGAAATGAAATGTTGTTTTTTATTATTGGTTCTTTGGTTATAATATATATGGTAATGAATGCTTTTAACTTTGCTAATCCTAATATTATTGATATTATTAATAAAATGGCTTGGCAAGAAACCAATGCAACTATTATACAACTGGATTTGAAAGAGCATAGTTATAATTATGATAGAGATGATGGGATTAAGAATTATTATATAGTTAGGCTGCGTTATTCTTATCACGTAAATAAGCATGATTATGAAAATAATAAAATCGCTTTTCTTAAAAGATTAAAAGTAGAAAAGCCAGAAGATATAAAAAGAATCAAAGGCCTTTATAGTCAAGGGCAAATTGTTAAAGTTTCTTATAACCCTAATAAACCTGAAAAAAGCACTTTAGAAATGCCTTCAAATGTTGAGCTACTAAAAGAAAATATTATTGAAAGTTTTATGTTTATTCCTATGCTTATTTCAATATTCTTTATGTTTAGTTAAATTAAGGTTTAAAAACTTGATTTTTTGCAGGGAATTCGCTATATTTAGATCTTGCTATATAATGAAATTAACTTATTAAAAAATATACAGAACGAGAGAAAAATTTAATGTCACAACAAAATATCAGAAACTTTTCAATTATTGCCCATATTGACCATGGTAAATCTACTTTGGCAGATAGACTTATTCAGCTATCTGGAACAGTTGCAGATAGAGATATGCAAGACCAAATGCTAGATTCAATGGATATTGAAAGAGAACGTGGCATTACTATTAAATCAAATGCTATTACTCTTGATTATAGAGCTAAAAATGGCGAAATGTATAAACTAAACCTTATTGATACTCCAGGACACGTTGACTTTTCTTATGAGGTGTCGCGTTCTCTTGCTGCATGTGAAGGTGCTTTACTTGTTGTAGATGTTGCCCAGGGTGTTGAGGCTCAAACATTAGCAAATGTATATTTAGCTTTAGAAAATGACTTAGAAATTTTACCAGTTTTAAATAAGATTGACTTACCAGCAGCAGAACCTGAAAAAGTAAAAGCAGAAATTGAAGATATTATTGGTCTTGATACATCATTAGCACCAAAAGTTTCTGGTAAAACAGGTGCAGGTGTTGATGAAGTTTTAGAACAAATTGTAGAAATGATTCCAGCACCAACAGGTGATAGAGAAGCTCCATTAAAAGCATTATTAATTGATGCATGGTATGATAACTACCTTGGTGTTATGCTATTAGTTAGAGTTGTTGATGGTTCATTGAAAAAAGGCGAAAAAATTAGATTCATGTCAACAGGTATTAACCATTCTGTTGAGCGAGTTGGTGTATTTAAACCCCATAATGTTCCTGTTGATGACCTGCAGGCTGGCGAAGTAGGCTTTATTACAGCATCTATTAAATCAGTTGCTGATGTAAATATCGGTGATACAATCACTTTAGATAATAAACCTTGCGATGCCCCGCTAGATGGCTTTAAAAAGGTTCAGCCAATGGTATTTTGTGGTATGTATCCATCTGAAGGTGATGACTATGAAAAAATGAAAGATGCATTAGCTAAATTACAAGTTAATGATTCATCTTTAGAATTTGTAACAGAAGTTTCTCCTGCATTAGGCCATGGTTTTAGATGTGGTTTCTTGGGTTTACTACATATGGAAATTATTCAAGAGAGATTAGAGCGTGAGTTTGACCTTGATCTTGTTACAACATCACCAGGCGTTGTATACCAAGTAGAAAAAACAAATGGTGAAACTATTGAAATTCAAAATCCAGCACAATTACCAGAACCACAAAAAGTTAATAAAATTTTAGAACCAATGATTAATGCTACAATTTTTGTACCAGAAGAATACATTGGTGATGTTATGAGTCTTTGTGTTAGTAAGCGAGGTATGCAAAAAGACATGACATATCAAGGTGATAGAGTTATGCTTAGCTTTAAATTACCATTAAACGAAGTAGTTATGGACTTTTATGATAGATTAAAATCTTCAACAAAAGGTTATGCATCATTTGACTATCAATTAGACGGTTTTGAGGAGTCAAAACTTGTAAAAGTTGATATTTTAGTTAATGGTGAGCCAGTAGATGCTTTAAGCATGGTTGTTCATAAAGAATTTGCCGAAAGAAGAGGTCGTGCTTTATTAGTTAAGTTAAAAGATATTATCCCTCGTCAAATGTTTGATGTTGCAATTCAAGCTGCAATTGGTGGTAAAATTATTGCTCGTGAATCTGTAAGAGCTTTACGTAAAAATGTAACAGCAAAATGTTACGGTGGTGACGTTTCTCGTAAACGTAAACTTCTTGAGAAACAGAAAAAAGGTAAGAAACGTATGAAGTCTATTGGTTCTGTAAATATTCCGCAAGAAGCTTTCCTAGCAGCATTAAAACTAGACGATTAATGGCTATTTTTAATAATTACTTCATTTTATTAAGCAGGTAATATGTACTATATGTACACTTCCTGCTTATAAAATAAATTACTTATAGAAAACTACCACATTAATTAAATTAAGATTATATTTATGGCGACTTTTTACTTTTTAAAGTCGTCATTTACTATTTGTAAACTCCCTTTGTTTAAAATAGCAAAAATTCATCCATAACTATTCATTCTAATAATAGCCTGTGTTGAAGTTCCTACATTAAAAAATATAATATTCTAATAATAGGTTTGATTGAAACTTCTGGAATAAAAAACAATTATAGAAAAGACGGATTATTATCCGTCTTTTTTATTATCTATCATCTTTATTGTTGAGCATCTTTTTATCAGCATATTCTAACATCTCTTCTAGTGATGTATGTTGGTCTGATAATTTGGATTGGCCAACGGCAGTTGATATACTAAATTGTGATAAGTCTTTAAAATTAAATGGAGCCTCGATAGCTGCGATAATTTTATTTGTAATATCATCAGAGCTTGAAATTTTAACAATAACAAATTCATCACCTCCGATGCGAACAACGATATCATTCACATCTAAAATAGATTCTAAACGTTCTTTTACTTCAATTAATACTTTATCGCCAATATCATGTCCAAAGTTATCATTTACTGGCTTAAATTTGTTTAAATCTAAGTAATAAAGCTTAAAAAGTATATTATTAGCTAAAAGAGCTTCTACTTTTTGCTGCATATAGTAGCGATTATATGCTTTTGTTAGTTTGTCTTTTAACGACACATTCATTGATGCAAAATTATTAATTTTTTTAGCAGTGCTAACTTTTAGCTTAAAGCTACCAAAATCATTGCTTAATAAGCGCTCAATATTATCTTTGCTAATACTTAGCTTGTCGGCAACTGCATTTATATTGTTGTCAAACATTGTTAGAATGCTGTTTAAGTTTGTTTTAGTAATATTGTAATCTTCATCATCATCAACAAAGTTATCATCTAAATGTGATAAAGTATCTTGGATTTTGCCTTTTTTAATAAAGTTCATATTTTTTGCAAAACCAGAAGATGCAATGATAATATTTCCTAATAAAATAATTCCTAAAGATATGAAGTTTTCTGTAGAAAAGTCTTTCATTTCCATTAAATTAAAGAATGAAAGGGCTTTTTCTATAAAATAAATTCCAATGATTTGTAAGCTTGCCATAGACATTAAGTATTTAGCGCCTAGAGTTTTGCTTACATAAAATTCAAAGTATTTTAAAATACTTAATACGATAATTCCTCCAAAAATAGAAACAACAAATAATTTAAAGTTTAAAAAGTCATTGAAGGTTGGAATTTGCTGATGGATACTTATGTTATACTTTTCTTGAACGTAGGCAATAGCAACTAAAACTACAGAAATAAGCAAACTTGAAACGGCCATAACAACTCCGGTGACCCTCAACTCTTCTTTAAAGTTTTTAGCTTTTCTGTTTGTTTTATGAAGTTCTGCAGTTATTTTTTTACTTGCTTGTAAAAAGTTTTTAATAATTATTAAAATAATCAGAGAAATTTTAAGTTTAGGGTCTAGCTGAATTAACTCTACTGCATATAAAAAGCCGATAATTAAAACAACAAATCCAACCATTTCTATTTTTGTTGTGGGTTGGTTTAAAAATACAATAGAAAGAATGAATGTGAATATAGCGGTTGTTCTTGCTAATGCAGCAGCTTCTGTTGCTGAAATATATACCATAATGGCAACTCCAACAGACAAAGTGAACATTTCTAAAAGCCCATAAATCCATGTGTGCGGAAGCTTTAAAGACTCCTTAGTTAGCTTGCCTGGTCCAGCCATTAATAATAGAATAAAAGAAGAGCTAAGCATGCAAAGGCAAGTATATGCAATAATGTTTATGTCGGTATTTACAGCTACAAATTTTTGAGTGATTGTACCTGTTGGGTAGATAAGGATACCCATAATAAAAGCATGAATCCAGCCTGATTTTAGTAATTGTTTAACCATTGAGCTATTCCTTTTTATAAATTGTATCCATAGGTGAATGATAAGATACCTAGAGATGCTATCAATAATCCAATAAATATAAGGACAAAATAATAACTAGATTTATTTTCGATATCTTCTTTTCTACGTAAGTTTTTTCTTTTATTATTCTTTGTTCCTGATGCTTTTTGTCGTCTGTCATCAGTTTTTCGTCTATCGATCATTATTTTAATTCCTTTGTTGTTGTTATAATATTTTAATACTTTAACCAAAGGTTGTCAATAAGATGATTATTTTTTGTAGCAATGACAGGTTGTTAAGTGATCATCGATAAGACCAACTGCTTGAAGGTATGAATAGATAATAGTGGTGCCAACAAAGCTCATACCTCGTTTTTTTAAGTCTTTTGAGACTTTGTCACTTAAAGGAGTTGATGTAGGAACATTATCCCAAGTCTCAAAATTATTTTTGATTTGTTTATTATCAACATAACTCCATAGATAGTTTGAAAAAGATCCAAACTCTTTTTGAATATTAATAAAGACAATTGCATTTTTACGAGTTGAATATATTTTTAGACGATTACGGATTAAGCCTTGGTTTAAAAGTAATTCTTCTAAATATTCATCTGTAGCCGCAGCAACTTTTTTTACATCAAAATTATAAAAACACTTTTTATACTCTTCTCGTTTTTTTAGAACAATTTCCCAAGAAAGACCAGCATGAGCGCCTTCTAGAATTAGCATCTCAAAAAGCTCTCTGTCATCATGTACGGGAACTCCCCATTGTTCATCATGGTATTTTTCATAAAAAGATTTACCGCTACCAAAGCAGCGGTATTTTGAATCAATAAGTTTATTCATTAGAAAATCTCTGCTTGATTATCTTGGAATATTTTGTAACTCAGCTTTTAAGCGAGTTTCAATAGACTCTAATGAATCAGATAATACAAAACCACCAAAAGCACTAAGGTGTTCTAAACCCAAGAAAGAATCTTCAGCGCCAACAATAACTGTTCTGCCAGATCCTAATGCATAGCCAATTTCAACACGAGCAGCTTGGTTTGATAAACCTGCGCCTAACCAAAATACAGTAATGTGAGATGCCGCAATAGCGTTACGCTCCCATGTTACAATATCAGCATGTTCAACAGGGTTGGTTTCTGGATTTGGGTAGCTAGTTCTAAACGGTGAAATAAAAGTGATATCGTCATGTTCATTGAATAAACGATAAATTTTTTCTCTCCAGTCGTTACCACGGCTTGAGCCACCTAAAAATACTACTTTGCCCTTTGCCAGTGATAGGTTGTTACCTGCTTGAATTAGTCTATATGCCATATTAATTTACTTACCTTTACTCTATTATTATATGTTATTTATACATACGTTATAAATAATTATGTTTAATTTTTAATATAAAGTCAAATAAATAGAATATATGATCGCTTAAATAGTTGGCTAGTTGTTGTATTTGTACAACTGCAGTTTAATTCTATTTATTTCTCTAGTGTCATCTTTTTCTAGCTCTAAAGCTTTTTTCCAGTAGATAATAGCTTCTTTTTTTCTGCCATTATGTAGGTATGCATCACCTAAATGACCTGTAATAACACCATCTTGTGAGTCTTGAGCATAAGCTGTTTCTAAAGTTTCTAAACCTTCTTTATAAGCTTTTAGTTTTATAAATGCCCATCCTAAGCTATCTAATGATGCTGCGCTAGTTGGATCTAGCTTAACAGCCTGACGAATATATTCTAAACCTTGCTCGGCATCTTTATTTAAATCAATTAATAAGTAACCAAGGTAGTTAAGAATAACTGGGTTTTTAGGATTTTTATTTAAAGCTATATTTAAGTCTGAAATTGCTTCTTTAAATTTACTTGTTCTTTCATAGGCTACGGCTCTTGAAAAATAAATTTTTGCAGACTGGTCTTTTTCTAATGCACTTGTTAGACTTGTAATCGCTTTTTCAAACTGGTCGCTATTTAGATAGATTTGACCTAGCACACTATCAAGGTAATGAGTGTTGAATTTGGCATGCTCTTTTAGTTCTAAAATTACATTAACAGCTTTATCTGGGTTTGTTGATTTTAAGATATCAGCTAAAACAATTCTTGATGATAGGTAGTATTGAGAACCTGGTTTAATTGATTCTAAAAGCTCAATTGAGTCATCTGGCCATGAATTTGCGTACATTCCTTTAGCCATTTGGAATTTAATTTTATCATTTGGAACAATGTAATCAGCTAAAGCTAAAAAGTCTAACCCTGCAAGATTTGCTGAAGTTTGATTGATTGACCAGCCTAAATCATAAAGCACTTGAGATGAAAGCTCTTTTAATGAGTTATTTAATTTAGGAATTAGAGATGTATCAATAAATGCCTGATCAACTAGGTAAATATTTTTACCATATTTTGCATTTGAGCCAAATAAGTTTTTTGAGTATTTTTTATCAATTTTTGTAGAAGTATACATTAATCTAGAAAATACATCTTCTGTTCTTAATGTGTGTTCAAAAAATGCTAAAGAGTAGAATTTAAAGGCTGTTACATATTCTTGTTTTGCCTCATAAGCTCTACCAATGTAATAGTATTTAAAACCATCTAAAGATAATGAACTATTAATTGTTAAAATATCATCTTTTAAGGTTTCGATATCAGCTGTTTTTTGATATTTAAAGTATGCTTTTAGTATTTTTAAGTGAGGAAGACGGTTTTGAGTATGTAAAAGTTTATCTAAAATCTTTTCAGATTTTTTTGTGTCTTCTTGGGCAATAGCTCTTGCATAATTAAATAAGTTTTCAAAAGTTATACTTTCTGAATGCTTATTGGCATTAATAATATTTATTGCTTTGGCATAGTTTTGATTCGCTAATAATAATAGAAATGCTTGCTCTTGGGCTTCAAAGTCATTAGGGTTTTCTAATGCTAGCTTGTAGTTGTTTTCTGCAATTTCATTTAATGTGCTTGAGTTATATAAGCTGAACTTAGAACGTAAATAATACTTAACAAACTTTTCAGGGTTTTCAATGTCTGTTAATTCATAAGGAATATTAGCAGATTCTATGGTATCTAGATCTGACTCATGAAATTCTTCTTCAATTTCTTGTTCTTGTGTTGGTTGCATGATTTTAATATGTTTTGAACAGGCTGTGTTTAAAACTGTTAAGCTTAAAATTGTGAATATTTTTAGATATGAATG
>Ga0070724_10000906_pt1 | contig 19044 bp, 17 predicted proteins | sample tdDd001_FD_67278 | JGI IMG/M metagenome (GOLD analysis project Ga0070724, IMG submission 67278) | Marine sediment microbial communities from the Atlantic coast under amendment with organic carbon and nitrate - tdDd00.1 | ecosystem: Environmental > Aquatic > Marine > Coastal > Sediment | place... | reverse complement strand
TATACTTCTGTTACTTTTAGAAAATCGTCTCGATATTCATTCATGTATTTGATCATCTCATCGATCTTATTCAACATATCAGAATTCGACGCAATTACATCATCTGATTTTAAGATATCTACAAGCCCTTCAAATCTTTCATAATTCTCATCAAACTTATCAATATTCGTACTGTTACCTGAACTAAAAAACTCTTCATTAGTAAGATCTCTTAACAAAAAATCCTTTTCGTTCTTTCTCATCTCTAGAACGATTTCCATCAGTTGCTCATTATTCATTAGCAATGGCATCTTATGATCAGCAATGTCAGTTATTGATACATAAGAAATACCTCCAAGAGCAATGGAAAATATTATTACAACTAAAAACCCTACTAGTATTTTTCTTCTGATGTTTAAGTTTCTAAATTTCATACTCTCTCCTCATTCAAATAATTTATCTATGTTTTTCTGTAATAATATATTTTCCTGAAAACTACCACCATAGTAAATAAACCTCTTGGCGTTTTACGAAGCTAATATTACACAGTACAATTATGAACGATTATACCAAACAGTTTCATATACTTTCCCTTAAGTGTAGTTTTCACATATTTTCATGATAACAGACCTTGCAGTTTTTATGATTTTTCCTGCAAGAAACACATACATTAAACGAAAGGTCTTAATTTATTGCCTGTATTCAGTGGTAGATAAAAAATCAAACTTAAGCAACAAAAATAAATTGTATGAAAGCATCATTATTTGAAATACAGCTTCATTAGCCCAAAACGATTTTAAGATAAGATACCAGCGTACATATCACTTTTTGCTTTTTTGATATAGTTTTCTGCATTACCTCTTTTTTCATAGATAATGACTACCTTTCAGATGTTAAATCTGTATTTTTAACAAATAAAAAATATCGGTAATCCGTGCCTGGTAAAAGTGATAGTTGAGATCTATCTTTTTCAGGTTTAAGCACACACGAACCCACAAATCATCTTTCTTTATCCCAAGTATTTAATTTGGTGTTGAACTCAATTGTCTCTCTGCCTTCTTCACCTTCAACAAAATATTTCTTGGAATCTGTCGCTTTTGCAGAGAGTGTAGGGTAGGCTTTAGATTTAATCAAATACTTGCAATTAAATGACTCTATGGTTTAATAAAACCCTCATCAAATAGCCACTATCCATTCGGAATAAATTTTCCGAATTATCTATTTTTATGTTCGCTACCATTTCTTTTATCATTTCGGCAGCACCGTTTGCAGTATATAAGTTACCACTTCGCAAAAATCCAGTAATATAAGCTTTGAGTTCATCGCAAAAGTCAAATTGAATATTGTAACAGCGTTTTCCTACTTTTTTTAGGATTATAACCTCTTGTAACTCTTTCTTGATAGCCTTCCACATTTATAACACTACTATCAATAATGTAATAGTTTTAAATTTCTTCTTGATTCTCAATTTTTATTGTGTATCTATAATGAATATTCGAAATTTTATACACACTATATTATACTGTTATATTGGATTTATTTGTAGAGAACCATTGTTCTTGCACAGCTTTCGATTATACACTTAAACCTTAAATAGCTGCCCTTCTGGCAACTGAGCCAGTAATTTTTATCCTACGAAATCCTATTTACATTGAGTATTGAAATGTTGTACTGCCTAAGCAGCTTTGACTAATGGGTTCTCAGAGGTTTAAAAACTGATGTTAGGTTCACTCCATATGGACAAACACACATAATACCTTGTAAATCTAGTACAGTATCTATTAGTGAATATAAGAAAAATGTGAAGATGCATTATGCACATCCACTCAACTTTACCTTAGAACTTAATTACATTCTTACTATAGTCAAATTTGCATTGTTTTTAACTTCAAAATACCAGTATCGTTGAGACAAACAAGTTTACAGTCTCAATTCTTTTCGATTAAGTGAAATGAAATCACAGATTCTCATTTTTTGCTAACGCTATTCATATTATCTTCAAGTGTCCTCAATAAAATTTCATACTCCAATGGTTTTGCATAATAATATCCCTGTCCTTCTTCGCATCCGTTGCTTAATAAATACTCACATTGTTCAATAGTTTCAATACCTTCAGCAATAACAGATAAATTCAAACTCTTTGAAAGAGCAATAATAGCATTTATAATACCACCGCTCGTTTCCTCATTAATTTTAGAAACGAAGGATTTATCAATCTTCAATTTTGATAACGGCAAGTTTTGCAGATAATTGAGAGAAGAATACCCTGTTCCAAAATCATCAACTGAAATCGATACACCTAATGCCCTAAGTCCCACCAGTACTTCGCTTACTTTATTCAAATCCTCAATAAATAAACCTTCTGTAATTTCCATAATTACTTTAGAAGGATCAATACCGATTTCTTCAATGACACTTTTTATATAGGAAACAAGATCACTCTCAATAATTTCTACAACAGATAAATTGATTGATATATACATATCTTTAAAACCTAAATTATGAATAGCTTTCATTCGAGATAAAGATTCCCTTATAATCCACTGGCCTATTTTAATGATTAATTTTGTTTCCTCAGCAAGAGGAATGAATATCATAGGGGAAATAGAACCAAATTTTTCACTCTCCCATCTAACGAGTGCTTCAACACCATTAAATTGACCATTAACTATATCAACTATAGGCTGGAATACCATTTTCATTTCATTTTTGTCTAATGACTTTCTTAGTTCAGAAATCATCTCTAGTCGCTTTCTTGCCATATTATTCATGTCTAAGTTATAAAACTGATAGTTACCTTTTTTATTTTCCTTTGCATGAACCATCGCTACATTTGCTTTTTCCAAAACTTCTAACGGATCTAGAGAATCCAATGGCAATGAACTAATACCTATACTTGAAGTAATTAATATCTCATTACCTTCAATTAAATATAGCGAACTTACATGATCACGTATTTCTTCTAATTTTATCAGCAGACCATCAATACATTCAGTTTCGAATATAAAGCAAAATTCATCACCACTTAGTTTAAAGGGGAACTTATATGAATTAGCAACACTTTTAAGACGTTCACCTATACTTTTTATAAGGATGTCACCAACACTAAAGCCATATGCTTCATTTATTTTTCTGAAATCATCCAAACCAATGACAATAATCGATATGATAGAATCATCATTCTTCAATGCAGTGTCTCTCAAAATATTTGTCAATACCTTCATATTAGGTAAGTCTGTTAAAGTATCAAAACTTTCTAAATGATTAATGATCTTTTCTTTTTCCTTCCGTTCCTCAATCTCTTTCATCAATCCACTATTTTGAAGTTCCATTGTCTTAAAGTTACTTTTAATTTCCTTTAACATATTCTTGAATACTTCTGAGAGCTCACCAATTTCATCATTGGATCTCACATTTATTTCTACATCATAATTATTATTTTTTATTGCATTTGCAGCATAAGTTAAAGTATTCAAATCTCTTGTCACTCTTCTATTAGAAAGTATAATATAACCTATTAAAGATAGGAGTACTATTACACCCATTATACCGATGTTCAATAATGTACTTTGTCTATTCCGATGAATTTCACCTTTAGTATTATAATACATTTTAAAAATTTCCTCTTTTGGTACAACAAAACCAAGAGTCCATATTTCGTCAAAGAATCCCTTCTCTGGTGTCCAACTCTGATATATATCAAATGATTTGGTGATTAATACAAATTCTTGATTTCCAATTTTGAGTTCATCAAATATCGGTTCCTTACTGAATTTCATTTCTATATTTCTAACCGATTCATACTTACTGTTATTGAAATATCTCTCTAAATGGTTAAATCCGCTCTCTGTTTGTGTAATATTCTCTTCAACATTCCCTAAACCGAGGATTTGTCCACCTTTTTCATTAATTGCAAAAATATTAGAATTGGATTGGGTCAGAAACGCGAATCCAGTCTCACTAAATTTAACTTCCTCAACTACTTTTATAATCTCATCAATGGAAACATCAAAACTTATGGTTCCTTCAAAGTCATTCATAAGGTTATTAGTTAATGGCTGAAAAAATGTTAATATAATTTCTCCTGTTATACCATCTTGAACTGGTGGTGTGACAAGCTGCAAAGATTTCATCAAATTCATATTGCCTTCACTTTGTTGAATCATATTTCTCCACTCTTCTGAAAGTCCAGGGTTAAAAGTATCCCAAAGTGGTGTGTCATTTAAATCTGGATAAACATCATAAACTTCCTCACCAATATTAGTCCAAGGAGCCATTCGAACAATTTCTTTCATCTGACCACCTTGATAATATAGCTGAATTTTATCAGTTCCATTTTGATAGAATGAAGGCATTACTAAATCTAAGAATGCAGTTTTATCCACAATATTTTTCATCTCATCTTTAATAGTATAATCGTCATTCAATAAGTATCTAGGTATAAATATTGAAGTTGGTTCTATTGATGAATTCTGATACCAATTGCCACTAAACTCAAGTTGGTCTTTAAAATAATCATGATTTGATACAAATGTTGTAAAATCAGATAATTCATCACTATCATTAAAATAAGTTTGAGTAATTCCAGATAAAATGTGAAGTTCACCAAAAATATTATCTATATACACTTCAATATTACTATTAACTGCTTCAATATAGTGTTCATAATACTCATCAGTCAAAGTGTAAAGTTCTTCCTCAATAATGTTAAGTGTATTATCACTTAGGTCTCTCAAATTTATATACACAACACTAAATATAAAAGACATAGATACCACAATACCAATTGTTGCAATCAACGTCATTTTAGCATTTATACTTAACCTGTTTTTTTCCATCAAATATCCGCCTCCATTGTTTCCTCATCTCAAATACAAAACTTAACTCGAACTTCTATAACAAAAAATCAGCGCTAAATTCTTAATCTACATCGTCTATTTTGAATATATTTAACTGAGTATAAAGTACTTCTACTTTCTTAGCTAGACCCTGAGCTACATTAGCAATTTCTTCAAAAAATTTTGATGATTCATTTTCCTTATCAGAATTTTTCCGCACATTTGCTATCGCTTCCCCATATTTGGTTAAAAATTCACCTATTAATTGACATATAAGTTCAGCATCTTCAAGATATGTACATCTGTATTAAAGCTAACAGATAATAATCTATCATTATACAATCGATAAAATCTAAAATCCCATCTAATGTACTTGATAGATTATTAAATAAATTTTGAACTTGTCGAATTAAGCTTTAAGTACTTTCATTCATTTGAGATGATTATTCAGCAAGCTTTCTAACTTCATTAAACACTACACGATTTCTACCTTCATGTTTTGCCTCATATAATGAAACATCAGCAAGATGTATAATCTCTTCAATTGATAATTCTGAATTTGGAAGTAGACAAACTCCACCAATGGTAACTGTAATGACACCATAATTGGAATTTTTATGTTTTATCCTTGCATCTCGCACATTATTGCATAACAATTGACCAAACTTTTTTGATTGCTCTAAAGATAATCCGCTCATAATAATTAGGAACTCATCTCCACCATATCTAGCCACAAAATCGACTTTTCTATTAAGAGTGTTTCTTAATATTTCGGCAATATTTATAAGACAACGATCCCCTTCATTGTGTCCATAGTAGTCATTATATTGTTTGTAAAAATCAACATCTACAATCATAACTGTCAATAGATCCTTACTCCTTTTAGCTTTCTCGAGTTCATAAGATAAAAATTCTATTGAATGTCTTCGATTTGAAATACCTGTAAGGGAATCCTTATAACTCATTTCCTCAAGTTGTATATTCAACAGTTCTAACTCCTCACTTACTTTACGGTTTTCAACAATATTTTGCTCGAGCATATAAGTTTTTTGGCTATTATTTAGAGCTATTGCTATGTATGAACCTAATGCCAATAGTGTATCAACATGAAATTCTGTATATGCATTTACTTTTTCACTTTGAATGGTTATAGTACCAATAACCTCATTAGCACACCTCAGCGGACAGTAGATAATGGATTCTATTGAGCTACTTATCTGATAATCAGATAGCCTCTCAATAAACTCTGTATACTCGTCTGAAAATTTGTTAATATGGATGATTTTATCATTCCGGATACACCAGGAAGCCAAATGATTTTTATTATGAAGTTGTATTGATTTGTAATAAACTGGAGATTCATCTTCTGTATAATAGCTACAATGAATCATTTTATTTTTAAATATGGCGATACCAAATAAATCCACATCCATTATTTTTACAATATTAGTGTATATTCTTTGAGCAATATCCTTAAACTCTAAAGTTGAAGTTATATCTTGACCAATTTTGCTTATAGTTTTGATGTTACGATAAAGGCTTTCTAACTCATCGTTCTTTTCCCTCAATTCAACATTTTTTAATTGGAAAACCTCTTTCTCTTTTTTCTTCTTTATCATTTCGTATTCAATTGAAGCACTTCTTAATACTTTTTCATGATTTTCTTGTTCACCTAATTTGTTAAACTTTAAACTCTTCTTAATTAGATAATATGCTTCATTTATACTGCCTATTTTTTCATTCACTAAAGCTAGTCTCTCTGAAGCTTCTGAAATATACCGATTAATTTGCATATTCTGTGTAACATCGTATAATTGAGTCGCATAATTAAAAGCATCGCTGTAATCTTTTAATTCTATTAGTAAATCAACAATAGAAGTCAGATTTGTTGCTATCAAAACTAGATTACCAGTACATTTAGATTTGGTTAAAGATAGTTTAAAACTCTCAATTGCCTTTCGAATATTTCCTTCTTTTTTATATATGGATCCATAACAATTATGAAAATACGAGATTCCTCTTTCATCACTTAATAAATAACATAATACATATGCATCTTCTAAATAATCTTTTGAATAACTAAATTCATCCATCTTGTAATAACATTCACCAATATTTATAAAAGTTGAACTCACCCCTTTTATATAACCTGACTCTAAAAAAGCCAACATACTCTTTCGGTAATAATATATAGCTTTATTATGCAAATCTAAAATACTATATATTTCTCCGATATTGTTGAATAGTACCCCAACAATCCTAGTATCATTTACTTTCTGACTGAATTTTAGACCAAGTCTATAATGCTTTAATGCTTTAGCATGATTCAGTAAATCATAATATGCATTACCTAAGATATTGTGAGCTCTAGCAGCTGATAACTCACACCTACTTTTATCAGACAATTCTAAAAGAACACTTGCTACTTCTATAGATTTTTCAAATTCACCCAAATATTCTAAACAAATTCCTTTAAGGTATAACGCTCTTAAATACGAGCGAGGATTACTTTTAAAACTTAGCTTATTACAGACATTTTCAACTATTTCTAATGCTTGTGCGGGATTGCCTAAACTAATATTATCAATATGGTCAAGTCTATCTTCCCAGCTTTCTTTTTCCAATAAAATTAACATATAAATAGTCCTCTCATTTAATCAATAGATCCAACTTATTGATTTATTTATCATACCTCTCACGCGAGTTTTCTGTTGTAACTCGTAATACAAGTAATAGATATTCACAAACCAATTCAAAATCAAATATTTCAAATAATTCATTTTCTCTTCTACTTAGTTCACATATTCTATCCAACGATTGATATAAGAGATAGATTTCAAGGATTGAATATTCAACTGTATAACCGGCTTCTATAATTCTCATAATCTCAGCTATTATATTTTTATTATTGCTTAACTCTTTACAATTATTAAATACATCTAACAGCCCCTTTCTTTTGTTAGCCATTGAGGCAAAGATACATTTATCGTAATAACTTTCAGCAGTTTTTAGTGCTTCCAGAAATCGCATTTTCTCGCTTTCAACAGATAATTTTGATCTCTCATTATTTTTTTTTGTATGAAGGTTGTTATAATTCGATTTATTTATTACCTTTGACTTCTTCACATAATCACTCACTTTCATATAAGATCAATTATATTACTTCATTCAATTCAACTATTCTTCGTTCTTCTTCCGTATCTGCAAAGTCACTTGCAATTTTTCTGAATTTCTCATTAACTAACATAAAAATATCAACAATTTTTGGATCAAAATGTAGTCCTGAGTCTTTTTGAATAATAGAAACTGCATGGATATGTGAAAACGGAGGTTTATAACGTCGTTTTGAAGTAAGTGCATCATATACATCTGCTATTGCCATAATACGAGCAGAGAGCGGAATATTTTCCTTTTTTAAACCCTTCGGATTCCCCATACCATTCCACTTTTCATGATGATAATATGCTATTTCATAGGCAACTTGAAGGAATGAGTTTTTACGTAGAGTTTCTTCAGTACCTTTTAAAGCCTCTCCACCAAAAATTGTATGCTTCTTCATCATTTCAAATTCCGTAGTTGTTAGTTTTCCTTTCTTCAATAAAATATTGTCTGGGACTGCTACTTTTCCAATATCATGGAGTGGTGCTGATTTATATAATAAATTCATTTTTGCTACATTCATTTGAGTATTAAAAAGAGGGCTCATCATCATTTCCTGACAAGAACTTTCGCATATAACATTGTTCTTTTAATGTGATTACCAGTTTCTGGATCTCGCGATTCTGTTAAACATGCTATCGTTTGAATAGTAGCATCTTGAGTTTTTATGATTTCTGCAACTTTCAGTTTAACTTGCGACTCTAATTCATGGTTCTTACTTTGAGCAATCTTCATTTCTTCCATGGCTATATCAGTTTCATAAATAATTTTTCTTATTTCTACTTTTTGGATTATTTCAGTAGCAAACCTTTTTTCTTTGTATTGATTAAACTTTTTTAAGTAATTGAGAGACTTTTCGAACTCTTTACAGTCTTCATATATTATTGACAGCATGTAATATATTTTGTACATAAAACTCTGATAATCATATTTTTGCATAACTCCTCAGCAGCTTCTAGCAATTCAATGGATTTACCCTTTTTATTCATTTTATAGTTCAATTTACCCCAATTGTATAATGCACTAATTTTCATCCTTGTATTGTCTGCTTCATTAGCAATTTCATACGATTTCTTGTGACATAATATACCTTTCTCGAAATGACCTTCTCCCACCATTATATTAGAATTAGTTCCCCAAAAGGCTGATTTTTGTTCAGCAGTTAAAGACTTATCGTAGATGCTAAAGCATTTGATCATATAATGTTCTGCCTTTTCAAACTCATTTAACTTTACGTATAGATTAGTAAGATTATTTAGAGCGACAGCATAATGATTTTTCACCTTGATTTTTTCTGCTATTTCTAACGCTTCAACAAAAATATCTTTTTGTGACTGGGAACTTTCAAAATTTCCATAACATAAACCCAATGTCGTTAATGACCTGAGTTTTTCTAATGTATTTTCTATTCTCCTAAGTAACTTAACGGAGTTCATTGAATGGATTAGAGCTTGTTCATAATCATTTACTTTATTGAGAATATTAGCAATTATTCGATGTACTCTCACATACTGTAAAGGTAAATCTATTCCTTTTATGGCATTTAATATTACAAAAGATTTCTCTCCAAATTTAAATGCTTCTATATAATTGTTATTTCTATAATGGCTATCATCATCAAAATATGTATTCTAGCAGTTAGCACTTGATCGTAGTCGGACTTTCTCAAATTACTAGATAACGAATCAATTTTATAACATTGATTAATACCCTCAACTGGATTAACGTTGAGGGTTTCTAGAGCCTTGCTGATCAACTCTTCCAACGGTTATACATGTCATTCGTAATATTAGTTTTTTCAATAAATGACATCATTTTAGTCCTCCTAATTGCAACGCTTATATACCTATATGCAATAATCACTAGCTACTATGATTCAATAATTTCCTAGACTCTTTTTTTAGGTTAACATCATAGACTTCACTTTTTACTAGATTCAGTGAATTAATTTCTTTCAAGATTGATTCTATGAGCATTCTCTGTTCAAATGCAATACAAAGGTACATACTTTTTTGGAACATTTGAATTGCTTTTGTTTTTTCGCCTAATTTATAGTAACTAGCTGCCTGTATTGCATAATTCACACTCAATCTATCTATTATTACATTTTTGATTTGAAACTCTAATAGTTCTTTACTCAGTTCATTTATTGATACATACTCAAATGTCATAAAATATACCTGCATTAAATTTAATGTTACATTTATATAAATATCTCTATATTCAATAAGATTTCTTTTAGATATTAAGAAATTGTACATTTTTTGAAATAAACTAATGGATTTTTGATACTCTCCCATATGCTTCCAATATATACCAAGAAGGTTATAAAACTGAATTAAGCTTCCCGAAACATTCTTTAAATCGTGCTCAGAAAACTCTTTAGAAATACTCCCTTTCTCAAATACTGAATAAATTAGAGTAAGTGCTTTTCTATAATTATTATATTTAAGCAAATAAATCATTACAGTATTATACTCAACTTCATATTTCCAAGGCTCAGTTATAAAATCCATATCCATTTTAATCTCATTATTTAGCTTTTCTAATTGATCATAAGCGTTCATTTTTCTTAATTTTGTAAATTCACTCAAAACATTTCTCACTTTTATAGGATCAAAACAGTCAATATAAGCTAAATACTCAAAAAAATCTATTTCCATTTTCTTACCAAGCATTTTTAATATTGAAACAGACGGAATTCTTTTATCTTTTTCTATTAGATAAATATATTTTTTTGTACATATTCCTTTTGAAACTTCTTCCATTGTGAGATTTCTGCTTTCTCGCACACTGCGCATAAATCTTCCTAATCCCATAAATTCCTCCTAAAATACAATACATATTTACTTTAATTAGTATTATATATCTTACCCAAATCGTACTATGAATTACTTTAGAGCTAACCACCGTACACAAATCACTTACCAAAACTAAGGACGATTTTACAGTTTCTTCATTACTTAAATTATATAGACTTAACCAGCATTTTTAAATAGAACTATTGTTCCCCATATCCTGATTAAATACTCAACCCTTGGATATTGATAACTTAACGGACACTAGAGAACAGGCGTTAAAGACATAGGAGAGTGAAAAGAATAATAAAAATGATTTGACAAAAGGGCATATATTTATATCGATATTGCTTCTGGCACTACCAATTATGGGAACTTCATTTATGCAGGTGGCATTTAATTTAATAGATATGATATGGATAGGAAGACTTGGGAGTTCATCAACAGCTGCAGTAGGAACAGCAGGTTTTTATATATGGTTTTCAGCTGGAATAATGTTTTTATGCAAAATAGGAGCTGAAGTTCTGGTAGCTCAGAAAATAGGCAAGAGGGATATTGATGGAGCTAAATCTGTTGTTCAAAATGTTATTCAAATGATTGTTGCTTTAGGATTAATAGTAGGTATTCATCTTTATATTATTTAAAAAACAAATGATTGGATTTTTTAATATAAGAGAAGTTGAAGTTGTTGAGATGGCAATTTCTTATCTATCGATGATTGCATTTGGAATTGTTTTTTACTTTGTAAATCCGATATTAACTGCAATATTCAATGGATACGGTAAGAGTGGAGTACCGTTTGCAATTAATACAATTGGACTAGTATTTAATATTATATTTGACCCGTTACTGATAATTGGTATAGGACCGTTTCCTGCACTTGGTGTAAAAGGAGCTGCTGTTGCAACGATATCAGCACAAATTCTTGTAACAATAGTATTTATTATTTATATAAAGATACAAAAAGAAGTACCTTTATTTGAAGGTTTTAGTGCATTTAAAAAAACCAATTTTACAGTTGTCAAAGGCATCATTAACATAGGACTTCCAGTTGGTGTTCAGATTATGTTGTTTACAATGTTTTCAATGATTATCGCAAGAATAATTGCCGACTGGGGTGCAGTAGCTATTGCAGTTCAAAAAGTTGGTTCTCAAATTGAAGCTATATCTTGGACGACTGCAAGCGAATTTTCCACCGCTATCAGTACTTTTATTGGACAAAACTACGGTGCAGAAAAATATGATAGAATAAAAAAAGGATTTATGATATCTCTGGCTACGATGTCCTTATTCGGTGTAGCAACATCGTTCATACTTATATTCTTTGCAGAACCTATATTTAGGATTTTTATACAGGAACCTGTTGCAGTAAAAGAAGGTATCATCTATTTAAGAATACTTGGGGTTTCACAGTTTTTTGTATGTACTGAAATCGTTACAAATGGTGCGTTCAATGGCTTTGGAAAAACTATGCTACCTGCCATTAACAGCAGCATATTCAACGCAATTAGAATACCTGGGGCATTAATATTATCTACAACTACTCTTTCATTAAGTGGAGTATGGTGGAGTAATACTATTTCCAGCATATTTAAAGGTGTAGTAATAGTATCGATGTTTATTTATTTCTTTTCAAAATTAAGTAGAAACCAGATTACTGAGAATTACTTGAATGTTGATATCAAATAATTAACGATATAATGAAAGAAGAAAACCTTGTGTATTTGGCAATACCAAATTGCATATTGTATTTCTAGTTTACCAAATACAATTTAAGCATAAGTGGGTTTGGTTAATTGTAGAACTAATAGCCCCTCAGTATAGTTTTTTACTCATGTAAGAGTAATTGTCCAATAAAAACGTATTTTTTATACCGAATTAAAGTATAATATTCCTATAAGAGCCTAGTTATAGATTTATAGGCATGGTTAACAAGCGACTGGTCTAGTCCGTGCAAGACTTATGTTCCACTCGCCAAAGAAAGCTATTGGATCGCTGACTGCCTGCACTCTTTATACTATTTTTTCAATAACTTAGGTTTTAAATGGACGTCGTCATGGGGTACATGAGTAAGGTCCAATAATTGTAGCAGTTTGCTACCAATTATTCGAATGGAGTTTTTCCATTTAGACTGGCTCAAGCTATGCTATTAATATGATTAGTCATTAAAGTTACATCATCTTGATTTAAACGATTGAAAGATTTACCTTTAGGAAGAATATATCTTATAAATTCATGGTTCTTTTCAATCTTCCCTTTTTGATAGGATTTATATGGATCACAATAGAATATTTTAGTTCTGTCATCGCCATAAGAATCTTTCTCTAAGGTCCAAGGGTCTTTAAATTCGCCTCCATAGTCACTAAAAATCACAGGAAATAGTTTTCTCATACCTTCCAATCCAATACGATTAGTTAATTCATCAAAAACCTTTGATACACATTCTTGCGAAGCTCTATCCATCAAAAAAATGAGCATCAAATTACTCTGTCTAAATAGAAGCGTTAGGAGGACTTTACCTTCTTTTGTTCCTTTGACTACATCCATTTCTACAACATCAAAATCTAAATTAATACCTATGTATTTTTCAAATTCATTGTATGTGCGATTCACTCTGTATACTTGATTAGCTTTTATATCTTTCTTTTTCTTTCTAGGTTTATAACGTACTTTCCTTGGTAAATCAATGTTCCTAGCTTTAAATAATCCCATATCTATATATGAATACAAAGACCTTCTTGAACATTTAATACTATCTCCGTTGGTTGCGTATATATGAGATATTGATTGACCTTTTACTAGAAGAGGTGTTATTAGCTGATCAAGTTCATAAATCTCCTCTGGTGTTATATCTACACCCATTCTTGAATTTATCATTCTATGGTGGTAAGCATCATCAGCGTAACTAGCTCTATACCATCTTTTATCAAAACCGCAAGGTGTATACCTCTTACAAGGATTACATACGAAAGGAGGTTTCAAAAGTCTACTGCAACTTCCTGGAGTATAACTATCGCAATATTGTGAGCAAGTACGAATCTTGCATTTGCAGCATACTACATCTTTTCTGCAGTAAGTGTTGTTACACAGATTAGTTATTTTACATTCTGATAAATGAGCACAGCTTCCTTTTCTTAGATCATGATTCTTTTCTCTTGTAAAGTATCCTCTTTTAATTTCTCGTGAAATTGTTTTAGGATTTCGACATAATTCTTCTGCAATTTGTGTAAAGGTATAACTATTATTTAATCTTTCTTCAATGTTTAATCTATCCTGATAAGTCAGGTTTTTATGGTTGCTTTGAGTTCGTTCTTGCTTCATATAAAATCTCCTTCTGCTGCAGGCAGGCAACCATACCTACAGTATACAAGAAGTGTGCAAGACTTACGGTCTGAATCAATTAGACATACCGGACTATTAATATTTCATTCAAGTCAATAAGAAAAATTAGATTGACTCATAGGATGGAAAAGAATATTGAAGAACTAGTTTAAATACTTAATATGATTTTTATTTATATAGTACTTTTCGTTACGATAATAGTATATATTTGCACAAGTAAAGGACTGGTGATATAATCATTACAGAAAATAATAGAGGATATCAAATGAGTAATAATATATAGGTAGATACGAGCCTTAATAGAGAAGAGTTTAAAAAAGCGTATGGAAGAGCAAAAATCATATCTATATTCACACTTGGTTGACCCAAAGTGAATTCAAGTATGATTGCTCCTTTATATTGAAATTTCAACGATAAGTAGCTTGGGAAAAAGGATTGTTTTGTGAGGAAATGGTCTTTTTTTTGTATATAGCAGAAAGTTTGTTTGTAGAAATCCTGTTTATGATAATATATTGAAGATGGAAAGAAAATATACGTTAAGTTGGTGAAATTGGACCATGATTCTGATTCACACAGAAATTAGATAATAAAGCAACTAATTCAAGTTAAACAATTCATTATTAAAGTTATAATACAACTCATTACAATAATCTCCTTTATTGTACATTTGTGTTAATATCGACTAAGTAAAATACATAATTAGGGAGGTCCATGTTGAAGAAATTTAATATGAGTCAAGGCTTAGTTGATGCAGCAAATCACCTAGTTAAAGGATGGAATAAGTATTTAATACCAGCTCTATTACTGGGATTATCGACTTTTACTTTCACAAGAACAATAAGTATTGTGACAAATAAATACTCTATTCCTTTAGTTGAAAACCAATACCAAGCGTTCAATGAAGCTATTGTTCCAATTATACTAATAGGTTCAACATTATTGATATATATTTTATTTGTACTTATTATGCAAACAACATTAATTAAAGTCACAGATGATTTAATTGAAGATAGGATATCTAGTTTTCGAGAACAATTTTTATTTGTATTAAAACGATTAGGACGAATATTATTAGCAAATATCATAGCAGGCATACCAATATTACTTCTATTAGCTTTAACATTGGGTTCATTATTTAGAATCGGACGCGGTGGTTTGGGGATATACTTCTTGGGACTCATTGGAATCGTAATTTATGTTATCTTTATCGCAATGATTAATCAAAGTATTATTATACATGATGTCAGTTCGATACGAGCAATCAGCAACAGTATACGTGTGATGAAAAACAATTTCTTTCGTTATCTTTTTGCAATGTTGGGACTCGGTATAGCAAATGCAATTATCACCAACATTCTTTCAGGTGAATATATTGTTATAGTAATTATCAGCGCGATTGTAAGCACTATTATTACTACATACTTCACCGCTTTTAACACTTCACTATACAAGCAAGTTACAAAACCACTTGATCATTCGGAAATTTTAGATATAGATACTGAAGAATTAGAACTTATAGAGGATTATGAGTAAAACTCTAAATAATATTATTATAAAAAGACAGACACTTATCAATTTGAAAAGTGTCTGCTTTTATTTGTTATCTTTTCACATATTAGTTACTATGACCGAAAAGATGTGGTGAACTTATATGAAAAAATCTTCTGATAAAGAAATACGCAATAAAGTCATTGGTTTGGGCAAAGATTCTATGAGAAAAAGTTACTACCGTGAATTGATGCAAAAACAAAAAGATTTAGAAGAACAAAACCAACAACTCGAACCAGAGATTGTTAAAAGAGCGTACTGCAGCCCTTGAAACATCCCTTTCTGAACTTGAGAAAACACAAAAGTATTTGATTGAATCAGAAAAATTGGCTTCTTTAGGTACGCTTGTAAACGGTATTTCTCATGAAATCAATACACCTTTAGGCACGTGTATCACAACCACTTCTTTTTTAGAGAAAGTTGTGAAGGATCTGATTTACAAGGTGGAAGAAAATAAATTGAGTAAAAGTGAATTGACATCACAGCTGTATAACTTTTTGGAAGGACAAAAGTTGGTCAGTAACAGCATTCAAAAAAGTGTTGAAATGGTCACAAACTTTAAACAAATTGCTTCAGATCAATTTACAGATAAATTGGTTGATTTTGCTGTGTATGTTTACATATACACTACATTACACTGGTCTTAAATAGTACCAATATTTTCATACAAAAACTTGTAAAAGTGGATACCAAAGTAAACTGTTCTGAAACCTTGGTGATTAAAGGTTATCAGGTTTATTGGCACGTTTGATCGTCAGCTTTGTTTCAAATTCATTGACGCATGGTTTTAATGGACAATCTGAAGGATTGATTGAAATAGACTTTACTGTATATCCTGAAAGCATATGTTTAAACCGAATTCTTTCCAATCTCAATATAATATGATACCTGCATACCGGGGATAGTTTGAGTCAAGTGGTTTCATGGAAATATTTTGACTTCACTTTAACTTATTTATAAATGACTTACTATCTATTGGTCGTGAGTAGTAATAGCCTTGTAAATAATCCGCGCCTATTTCTCTTAAAATACCGACTTGATCGAAAGTCTCAACACCTTCAACAACCACAAGAATTTCAAGACTCTTAATAAGTTTTATCAATCCATTAATAAGCTTGTAACATCTATTTCCTTCACACAAATTTTCAACCAATGATCTGTCAATCTTAACCACATCAATTGGCACACTATTGATGCATGATAATGACGAAAATCCGGTACCAAAATCATCTAATGATATTTGAACACCTAACCCCTTTATGTTATAGAGTTCTTCAAGAATCTTAGGATTGTTATCAATTAAACTACGTTCCGTAATCTCTATGTCAAAATTTCTTGGTGGTAAATCGTGTAATAATAATTCGTTCTCTATCACTTTTCGCAATTCTTGATTGGCTAGTTGATAGGGGGCAATATTAACGCTCATAATAAAATTGGGATTAATTTCACCTACAATCTTTTTACATACTCTTATGGATTGGCGAATAACCTTTAATGATAATTCAATGATAATTTGGCTTTCTTCTACATACTCAATGAAGACGCCCGGCGGAATAATCTCACCGTCTTTAATCCATCTAATAAGTGCTTCAGCACCAACAATTTGGTCTTCATTTACAGACCATTTAGCCTGATAGAAGACTTCTATTTCATCGTTTGATAAGGCATCATGTAATTCTAATTCCAGTTTTGCATTTTTGTCTTGTTGTTCACTTTCAGCATCTAACGATTTGTGCAATTCCTTTAAGCGGTTCATTAAAACCCTGTTTTTATCCTCCACTAGTGTCATTTGTTCTAAATCAACCATTACTTGTTTTCGGTCATGAGCAGCTTCTAGTGGAAGTTGAGCTCTCGAAACTCTTGTATAATTATTAGTATATAAATGCAAAAACTTTAAGGCATTCTCAAAATCACCTTTCCCTTCAAAAAAATTAGCTATTTCTTTGAGACTGCGATCTAAAAAGATAAGGTGGTCATATTTCTCTGCAAGATTTATTGCTTCATACAGGTAAAGCTCCGCTTGCTCTATTTCCTTTATTATGTTATATAAACTAAATAAATTAAGTAAAAGAATAGTGTAGTTAGAATATCTTTCATAGCCATCTACCTGTTCATAGCAATGTTTTGCCTTAGTGTATAGCTCAATAGCATGCTTATATTCATTTTTTTCAATAAGAATAACCCCATATGTCATGTAGCAATCCCCAGTGAGTAGCGGTGCATAAATATTATCAAGTGATTCAATTGCTTTATTAATGTAATATGAAGCCATTTCAATATCTTTTCCCATGAAATAGATAGGGGCCAAATACGATAGCGACTGTGCGATAAGTTTAGGGTTCATTAGTTGATTTGCAACTTCATTTGCACGTACGTTAAAATGTAATGCAGTGGCGTAATCTTTTAGATAATAATATCGTGAACGCATTACCGTGTTATAATAATATTTATAAATCAAGTTTGTCCTAATAGCATCATATTGTTCTAGAAGAAATTTCAGCTTTTCAAATGATTTTGTATTACCTAGCACTGCGCATGCAGCCGTTAATATTAAGACATCTTCAATATCATCTGCCTGTGGGTTATATTGTACTTTATTCAAATTCTCATTATAAATTTTATATGGCTCTAATTTTACCTGTACCATTCTTTCCTCAAATGTCATACCCTCACTCCTTTGATAGATTTATTGTATATTAATGTAAATTTGATATCCCCAGAATTCTGTGTCTCTGGTAACGCCTTCTGTTTCAGCATGATCGTATAACATTAATGTTACTGAATTTGAGGTAAGATTCTTTTCACTAAAATCAATTTTACTTATCATAGCTGCCTCCTTTAGGTGTTCTCTATACTTTGTAGTTACCCTAAAAAACACAAAAAAAACAGTGAGATAGCATGATTATGGTTTCACCCAATGGGTGAAATTAGTCAGTTGTGATAAATATTGATTTTTCAAGAAGTAAGGCTATTTGAGTTAACTCTCACGCAGAAACTAGGTATTAATAAAAAACATAAAAAAATGACAGATTACCCATACTTGGTTTCTGTCATTTTTTAATATCTACTATTTTATTTTGTGTTGAAATTACTGTGATTTCGCATTTTTTCTAACGTGTTCGCACATACTAGGTCATATCGCAAAAGTCACCTCAATACCATTATTTAGGTGTTTTTCGAGGTAGTTTTCGTTATTTTTAGTGAATGATACATAATCACAAAACCCCTTGAAAGCTAGTATTATCGACGGTTTACAAGTTGTAGTTGCACTATAGTCTCGACATGTGTTGTATGTGGGAACATATCAACAGGTACTAACTTATCTACTTTATAACCTCTTCTTGTTAGATACGTTAGATCTCTAGCTTGAGTCTGAGGAT
>Ga0070724_10000899_pt1 | contig 19139 bp, 14 predicted proteins | sample tdDd001_FD_67278 | JGI IMG/M metagenome (GOLD analysis project Ga0070724, IMG submission 67278) | Marine sediment microbial communities from the Atlantic coast under amendment with organic carbon and nitrate - tdDd00.1 | ecosystem: Environmental > Aquatic > Marine > Coastal > Sediment | place... | reverse complement strand
ATAGATTATAGTATTAAATTGTTTTCACAAAGCATTACTAAAACGTCATTTTAAGATGGCGTTTATTCTTGACAGTTATGTTAGTGAGTACTAACTCATGATGCAAAAATCAGATTACTAGGGAAAAATATTGTGTAAAGAATGGTGAAATGAGGTATTTATATTAGGTATGTAGATTAGTAAAATTTATATTTATTTAGTTTAGGAAGAGTTAACACTTGCTCTACTATTTATTTAATGTTTGTAGGTTATAATTAGCAATAATTTCAAATTTTGATGAGATGGTTACCATAATAAGAGGTGTATTGAAAATGAAATCATTCAGACATGCAGGGATTGATGTTGGCTCAACAACGGTTAAAGCCGTTGTCATGGATGAAAGTGGAAACATTCTATTTTCAACGTACAGGAGACACTTTTCAGATGTGAAAAGTGCTGCAGTTGCCCTATTTAAATCATTGAAAGACCATTTGAGTGATGTAAAGTTTACTTTAAGTGTTACTGGTTCAGGTGGAATGATGTTAGCAGACGTGCTCAAGCTTCATTTTGTACAAGAAGTGGTAGCGAGTTCTTCTATGATCAGAAAAAATTATTCAGATGTTGATGTGGCTATAGAACTAGGTGGAGAAGACGCCAAAATTACCTATTTTGGACATTCTTTAGAACAGAGAATGAATGGGGTATGTGCAGGTGGCACAGGTGCATTTATAGATCAAATGGCGAGTCTGTTAAGTACAGACGCCGAAGGTATAAATGCCTTGGCAAGCCAACACAATATAATTTACCCAATTGCATCTAGATGTGGTGTCTTTGCCAAATCTGACATTCAACCTTTACTTAACGAAGGTACACCTAAAGAGGATATAGCAGCTTCTGTTTTTCAAGCAGTTGTAAACCAGACTATAAGCGGACTTGCGTGTGGAAAACCCATACGTGGCAAAGTTGCATTTTTAGGAGGGCCCTTGTTTTTCCTCTCTGAACTTAGACAGAGGTTTGTTGAGACTCTTGACTTAAGTGAAGGGGATTACGTCTTTCCAGAAAATGCTCAGTTTGCTGTCGCAATTGGTGCAGCTTTAGAAGGCATCTCTAAGGAGCCAGTGTCTTGGCATGAAATAGAGTCCAAGTTAGGCAGAATATTGCAAACAAGTTCAGAAAAAAATGGATTCTTAGACCCACTATTTAAATCAAAAGAAGAGTATAATTCATTTATTCAAAGGCATAAAGGATATGAAGTTGAAAAGGCGTCACTGGATCAGCATGAAGGTCGCTGTTATTTAGGTATAGATGCAGGTTCAACAACAACAAAAATGGCTTTAATAGATGAACATGGCAGGTTACTTCATTCACATTATGGTTCCAATGAAGGCAATCCACTCCAATCAGTTATGAAAGCTCTTAAAATACTCTATAAAAATATGCCAGAAAATGTCCGGATTTCTAAAGCGGCTGTTACAGGTTATGGTGAACATTTATTAAAGTCTGCTTTACATATCGATATTGGTGAAATTGAAACAGTTGCCCATTATAAAGCTGCTGAATTTTTCCAACCGGGTGTTGATTTTGTAATTGACATTGGCGGTCAAGATATGAAGAGTCTTAAAATTAAAGATGGCTACATAGAAAGTATCATGTTAAATGAGGCCTGTTCATCAGGGTGTGGCTCATTTATTGAAACCTTTGCCAAGTCTATGCAATATGACGTACAGGCCTTTGCAGCTGAAGCGCTTTTCGCTGAAAAACCAGTAGATCTTGGAACTAGGTGTACAGTCTTCATGAATTCAAAAGTGAAACAAGCCCAGAAAGAAGGTTCGGGTGTAGGAGATATCTCTGCTGGAATATCATATTCAGTAATAAAAAACGCCTTATATAAAGTTATTCGCCTAAGAAATACTGAAGAACTTGGAGAGAAAATTGTAGTTCAAGGCGGAACATTTTACAATGACGCTGTCTTACGAAGTTTTGAAAAGATCACTGGAAAAGAAGTAGTAAGACCGGACATTGCAGGTGCGATGGGTGCCTTCGGTGCAGCACTAATTGCTAGAGAACATCATTTAGAGGATGAAGTATCAACTTTATTAACGCTAGATAAACTTGAAACATTCAGAGTGAAAGTTTCAAGTCAACGGTGTGGTCTCTGTGGCAACCGATGTTTATTAACAATCAATAAGTTTTCCGATGGAAATAGATTTATCTCTGGTAATAGATGTGAACGTGGTGCTGGTGAGAAAATCAAAGTATCCAATACTCCGAATATCTATGACTATAAAAATGAACGTGTATTTAATTATGCACGACTAGCTGAAATTAACGCGGTTCGAGGGACTATTGGCATACCACGTGTTTTAAATATGTATGAGCATTATCCATTTTGGCATACATATTTCACGGCTCTTGGATTCAGAGTTCAGTTGTCAGCAGTTTCATCAAAAGAGTTGTATACCAAAGGTATGGAAAGTATACCGTCAGAATCAGCTTGTTATCCTGCAAAAATTGCCCATGGTCACATTGAGGACTTAATCGAAAAGGGTGTAGACAAGATATTTTATCCGTGTATTCCGTTTGACATTAAAGAATCGAGTCATGCTGGTAACCATTTCGCATGCCCGATTGTTACAAGTTATCCTGAAACTATATTTTCAAATGTTGAAACCCTTGAAGAGAAACAGGTTCCATTGCTAAAACCATTTTTACCCCTTGATGCTCCCAAACGTATGGAAAAGAAATTGTACGAGATTTTTGGAGAGACGACTCATAATCGTTCCCTCCATAAAGAGGCTGTTGAGAAAGCCTATAAAGAGTTGGCCAAGTATAAAGAAGATGTAAGAAATAAAGGGGCTGAAATTCTCAAATGGATTGAAGATAATGGGTCAAAAGGTATTGTGTTAGCAGGTAGACCCTACCATGTAGATCCTGAAATAAACCATGGAATCCCAGGGCTCATTACCAACTATAATATCGCTGTTTTAAGTGAAGATGCAATTGCACATCTAAAAGATGTTCCAAGACCTCTTAGAGTGGTTGACCAGTGGATGTTCCATACGAGACTCTATAATGCAGCAGCCTACGTTGCTTCAAGAGCAGACCTAGAAATGGTTCAGCTAAACTCATTTGGTTGTGGGCTTGATGCAGTGACTACCGACCAAGTTCAAGAAATTATGACCAGTGCTGATAAACTGTACACCTTGTTAAAAATCGATGAGATTAACAACCTCGGGGCTGCTAGAATCCGACTTCGTTCTCTGATTGCAGTTATGAATGAAAGAAAAGATACCCCTCTTAAAGCACTACCTAAGAGCATGCAAGAGAGGGTTCGATTTAGCAAAGATATGAAGGAAACTTATACAATTTTATCTCCCCAGATGTCACCTATTCATTTTGAACTTTTCGAAGAAGTATTCAATATGAGTGGATACGACTTCAAGGTACTACCCGATGTGAATCCTGAAGTCATTGAAGCGGGACTTAAATATGTGAATAATGATGCCTGCTACCCTTCAATATTAGTGGTTGGGCAGGTTATGCAGGCATTACTATCAGGTGAATACGATCTTTCAAAAACGGCAGTAATTATGTCGCAGACTGGTGGTGGATGTAGAGCAACAAACTATATTGCCTTTATTCGAAAGGCCTTAAAAGATGCTGGCATAGAACATGTACCAGTGATTTCTTTAAACGCTGGTGGTCTTGAAAATAATCCGGGCTTCAATTTAGATCTAAGGTCATTAAAGCGATTGAGTATGGCTATGATTTATGGAGACTTATTAATGCGTTTGTTATTTAAAACGAGACCCTATGAAGTTACTGAAGGCTCAGCAAATCATTTGTATGAATCATGGAGTGACAAGTGTAAACGTGACTTGGTAAAAGCAGATAAAAAGACATACAAACGAAATATTGAAGAAATTGTTAAAGCCTTTGATACACTGCCAATTCACGATTTAGAAAAACCTAAAGTGGGTATTGTAGGTGAGATTCTCGTGAAGTTCCATCCTGGAGCTAATAATAGGCTGGTAGATTATTTGGAATCAGAAGGGTGTGAAGCAGTCGTACCAGATTTTGCAGACTTTATGCTTTATTGTGGATACAATGCTGTAGTTCGACACGAGGAACTCTCAGGCTCACTAAAATCTAAAATAGGTGGAAATTTGTTGATTGAGTATATTGAACACTATCGTAAAGATATGAAGTATTTCTTAGAACAAAGTCAACGGTTCACTCCACCTGAAAGTATAAAAAATCTGGCAAATAAAGCATCTGAAGTTTTGTCTGTTTGTAATCAAACCGGTGAAGGATGGTTTTTAACTGCAGAAATGATGGAACTCCTTGAAACGGGAGTCAACAATATTGCATGTTTACAACCTTTCGCATGTTTGCCAAATCATATTACAGGAAAAGGCATGATCAAATCATTAAAAAGAATATTCCCAAAAGCAAATATTGCACCGATTGACTTTGATCCAGGTGCAAGTGAAGTGAATCAAATTAACAGATTAAAATTAATGTTGTCATCTGCATTTGATTCTCTATAGTATTTTCTGGTATAATCATTGAGGCTCTTTCGTGTGAGAAGAGCCTCTTGCTCTGTGAGAGAAGAGCAGTGTGAATGAGTTTTCACAATACTTCAGAATAGTGCCAATAGTTCAAAAGTTTATTTCTTCACAAAAGTTTTAAAAATTTTCGTGAAAACGTTTTACTTTTGTCTTGTTTTTGCTAAAATGTTGTTGTGTAACTCTTATCAAAATGACAAGTCCATCATGAATACATATTGTTTTTACAGGACTTGCCAATGTAAATTTCCTAATAAGAAAGGGAGTAGTGTGAATGTCTTACGTAAATGAAGTATTTGAACGCGTTCAAGCTAGAAATTCAAGTGAACCTGAATTTCTACAAGCAGTTGAAGAGGTATTTGAGTCTCTAGAGCCTGTACTAGCTCAACACCCTGAGTTCGTAGAAGCTAATGTTCTTGAAAGAATGACAGAGCCTGAGCGTCAAATCATCTTCCGTGTACCTTGGGTAGACGATGCTGGTAAACTACAAGTTAACCGTGGTTTCCGTGTTCAGTTCAACGGAGCAATTGGTCCTTACAAGGGCGGTCTTCGTTTCCACCCATCTGTATACCTAGGTATCGTTAAGTTCCTTGGTTTCGAGCAGATCTTCAAGAACTCACTAACTGGCTTACCAATCGGTGGCGGTAAAGGTGGTTCTGATTTCGATCCTAAAGGCAAGACAGATGCAGAAGTTATGCGTTTCTGCCAGTCATTCATGACTGAGCTTCAAAGACATATTGGCCCAGACGTAGATGTTCCAGCTGGTGACATCGGTGTTGGTGGTCGTGAAATCGGCTTCATGTACGGTCAGTACAGAAGAATCCGTGGCGCATTCGAAAACGGCGTACTTACAGGTAAAGGCCTAAAGTACGGTGGTTCTCTAGTTCGTACTGAAGCTACTGGCTTCGGTCTAGTTTACTTCGTAGACGAAATGCTTAAGTACAACAAAGATACTATGGAAGGCAAAACTGTAGTTATCTCTGGTTCTGGTAACGTTGCTATCTACGCTTGTAAGAAAGCTACAGAGCTAGGCGCTAAAGTTGTTGCTGTTTCTGATTCTGCTGGTTACGTTTACGATGCAGACGGTATCAAGCTAGATACAGTTAAGCGTCTTAAAGAAGTAGAGCGTAAGAGAATCAAAGAGTACGTTGTTGAGCATCCAAATGCTGAGTACCATGAAGGTCGCGGCGTTTGGGGTATCAAGTGTGATATCGCTCTTCCATGTGCAACTCAAAATGATATCCTTATGGATGATGCTAAGCTACTAGTTGCTAACGGTTGTAAAGTTGTTGGTGAAGGTGCAAACATGCCTACATCTAACGAAGCAATCAAGTACCTACTAGAGCAAAACGTTCTTCTAGCTCCTGCTAAGGCTGCTAACGCTGGTGGTGTTGCTACTTCAGCTCTAGAAATGTCACAGAACTCTATGCGTTACTCTTGGACTTTCGAAGAAGTTGATGCTAAGCTTAAGCAAATCATGATCGACATCCACACTAACGCTGCTGCTGCTTCTGAAAAGTACGGCATGGGTTACAACCTAGTTGCTGGTGCTAACATTGCAGGCTTCCTAAAGGTTGCTGAAGCAATGGTTGCTCAAGGTAACTACTAAGAAAACTCCCAAATCATAGATTTGGTTTAGATTTTCTGCACGCAAAGCTTTAAACGGTGAACATTTCATTTATTGAAGTTTCAATTTTAGTTTGAAGATTTGATGTGTTGCTTTGTAACAATGTGGATACACGATTAATCTGACGATTATTATGACATAACATATAAAAGACCGTGAGGCAATTGCCTTACGGTCTTTCTTTGTACTTTTATAATATAAAAAACATGTGAAATCTTATTGAATAACATAAAAAAAGTATGTTGAGATTAATTCCCAACATACTTTCTACAGAACAAATACGACTTAGCACTTTTTAAAGCCACATACAATATGGTCTGTTTTAATAAATTTTAATCCTAGTAATATGTTAAAGGATTAACATAAGTTATAGTGCCTGAATAAGATTACTAACAGCTTCTTCAGATGTTGCCCATGATGTAATGAGTCTAATCGCACTATAGTTATCATCTATCTCTTTCCATACGTAAAAATCAAAATTCTTTTGAAGTACTTCGATTTTCTCATTAGAAAGAATAGGGAAGAGCTGGTTTGTTTCAGGTTCTACTAGAAAATCACATTCAACTGTTCTAAGGTGGGCTGTAATTCTTTCAGCTAATTGTATAGAGTGGTCAGACAAGTCAAAATATAAACCACTTTCAAACAGACTTTCGAACTGAATACCCAGTAATCTCCCTTTAGCGAGGAGTGCGCCGCTTTGTTTAAGTATAAACTCTGTTTGCGGTTTTAAAGCTTCGTTTCTAATAACAAGTGCTTCACCAAGTAGGGCGCCAACTTTTGTAGCTCCAATAAAAAAAGCATCCGTCAAAGTGTACATATCTTCTAAGTTTAAATCATATTTATCTTGACATAGTACAGTGCCAAGACGTGCACCATCACAGTAAAGGTAAAGTGCATGGGCATCACAATAAGCTCTAAGTGCTGTTAACTCATCTTTTGTGTATACTGTACCAAGCTCTGTGGGATTTGAGATGTATACCATCTTTGGAAAGACCATGTGTTCATCTGAATGGGACTGTATAATTTTATCTATTGATTTTGGGTTGAGTTTGCCATTCACAGACTCTGCAATCACAATTTTATGACCTGTTGATTCGATTGCACCAGCTTCATGTACACAAATGTGTCCAGACTCAGCTGCAATAGAAGCTTCATGTGGGCGTAAAAAGGCTTTATGAGCAATTAAGTTGGTTTGAGTGCCACCTGATATAAAATGTATCTTTGCATTTTCATCATTAACCAGTTGTCTGAGGTAAGTCTTGGCATTTTCTGAGTGTTTGTCGTAGCCATAACCAGGTTCTTGTATCAAGTTAGACTGGACAAGTTTTTCTAGTATTACTGGATGTGCCCCTTCACTATAATCATTTTTAAAGCTATATTTCATATATGAACCTCCTAAAAGAATTTAGTTTTTGTTATATAAGCATTTTACAGGCTTTTACTTGAAAGCTCAATAAAATACTTGAAAGTTCATGTATTTATTTTTGTTTTTAGGAGCGTATAATATTTTTGACTGAATTTGACAGCTTATGAGGAAGCGGTGTTTAATTTTATGACATGGCAAAATAAAAAAGATTTCAATAAAAAAACACGTTAGCAGGGAGGCTAACGTGTTTTTGTTGTATAAGTTCTGTCTTGATTTTATTGTAAGGCTTAGCAAAATACACAGACTAATTCGATTTATTATTGTTAAATTCCTGTTGTAACTCTGAGAACTCTAAACTAATAGCATGTTGTCTATCGTGTTGTCGGTGACCCATTTGAAGTGAATTTGTGTCAAATCCAATGTATGGCGTTTTAACAGGTAAAGAGAAGGTGAATGTTGAACCATAATCAACCGTACTATCAACGTCTATGGTTCCACCATGTAAATCGATGATATTCTTAACTAAAGACAAGCCAATGCCATGTCCTTCGTGGCTCCTATTTAAAGTCGTATCCACTTGGGCAAATCGATCGAATATCTTCTTTTGATCATCGATGCTAATACCAATACCTGAGTCAATGACACTAATGAAGAGGTTTTCTTCACCTTCATCATAATAGGCTTTAACGGTAACCTCACTATCTGAGTTGGAAAACTTAATTGCGTTTGAAAGAAGGTTCATAATGACTCTTTCTATTTCAAAAGGGTCACACTCCACAACCGCTTCATCGATGTCTGTTTTTATAGCCATCTTAATTCGTTTTTTATCAGCAAAGGGTTGAATGGCTACTGTGAGTTCTTCAGCTAAATAAATCACATCAACTAAATCAATGTTAAGTGTGTACTTGTCAGCATCCATACGAGTAATATCAATTAAATTGTTAACTACACGAAGGAGTCGGTAACTATTACTTTTAATAATGTTAGTAAAACTGTCTGCATTCTCTAAGAGTTTGTCATAGTTCTGTTTGCTGATGTATAGTTCATTCAATTGAATCGCACCTAATATTACATTAAGTGGAGTACGTAGTTCATGAGACAAGTTAATAAAATAATCATTTTTAAATTTCTCATGTCGAATGATCTCATCATACAGTTGACGATTCTCATCTAGTTTTTCTCGTAGTTGTCGTGTTCTTGAGTTCACTTTAGTCTGAAGTGCATTTCCTCTATAAATCAGGAACAAGATTACAGCTATTGAAAGCCCCAAGAATATGTTGAAAAGCCTTAAAAACAGATCTTCTCGACTTCCAAGTTCAAAGTCGGACAACCATGTGTTATTAAGCTTTGTAACATATCCAGATTTCTTCTGAGTAAGAATGAAAGAATCTAGTTTATGAAGGAGTTTATCATCCATAGCCCAATAACCTGTATTTTTAAAATAAAGTTTTTGATCTACAAATTCAATGTTTTCAATGTTAAAGTGTTCGAGAACGGAGTTCGATTGGTGGAATGGCAAAATTGCTATATCTATTTCTTGGTTTTCTAATGCATCAAAAATATCAGAGATTGTCTCGTGTCCAACAATGTTTTCTTCTGGAGCTAGAGACGAAATATAATCATCAATGGTTTGTCCGTTTTTTATGCCGATTCTATTCCCACTAAAGTTTGTGGATGCTTCATAGAAACTGTGTAAATCATCAGGGTCAATTTGTTTAGCTTTCTCTTTGGTTGCATATAAATAAAACTCTTGTACAAAGAGGGGGAGTGATTTGTCACCGTGAATGGATCTGTAGTAAGAACCATCATAGAATAAGTCTCCATGATCTTTAAATGCATCCAGAGCAAGCTCAGGACTATACAATTCAATTTCGATTTCATAACCTTCTGCTTCAGCAAAAGACTCAATAAAATCAACGGCATATCCTGAAGGTCGACCATCCACATCATAGAAGATGAAAGGATAGTCATTATTGATCCCGATGAATGTTAGTTTTTCGGTTTCGGCAAACGCACTATATGGAGTTGTTATGACAAGTATTAAGATTAGCAGTATACTTACTTTCATTATGCGATTCATACGCATAACCTCCATCTTTTGATAAATTGTTATTGAGAAATGCGTTCTTGCATATTATCTGCTGCTATATTTGGATCTTCTTGACCTGTTAGAGCTTTAGTAACTTCATTTTGCAAAATGTATGAAATTTTGTCGTAGTGAGCAACTCTAGGTCTAGGTTTTGCTTGGTTGAAGTATGGTAACATACTATCGATAAATGGCATTTGAGCAATAATGTCTTCATCTTCATATAAGCTTTTAACTATAGGAAGGTAGTTATGCACAACAACCATTTCTTTTTCTTTTTCTTCACTGACCATAAACTTAATAAATTCAGCAGCTTCTTCTTTATGCTGTGAGTGTTTAGAAATCATGAACATCCATCCACCAAAGGTACCGTGGCTCGTTCCATCTTCAACAAAAGAAGGTAGGGGAGCTACTTTGACTTTACCTTTAACGGCTGAATCGTCTGCGTTTAACTTCTTCCAGCCTGCTGGCCAGTCACGCATAAATACAAGATTTTCAGCAATAAATTGTTTCCTAACGCTACCGCTTGTATAAGTCGTAACATCTGGAGGTACAATACCGTGTTTGTAAATCATATCAACCATCATAGTCAGTGCTTCTTTAGCTTCTTGACTATCTAGAGCAAGTTCGTCTCCATTTTTAAAGACTTCACCATCATTGCTCCAAAGGTATTCTAAATAATTACAAGTAAGGCCTTCATATTCAAACCAAGAACCTGCATGACCATACATGTCACCTTCAGCTTCCATGATTAGTTTAGAAGTTGCAATTAACTGGTCCCAAGTTTTAGGCACAGGTTGATTGTATTTATTTAGTAAATCTTCTCTGTAGAACAACATGCCTGAATCAATACGGTAAGGAATACCATAAAGTGTATTATTTATTGTTCCGGCATCAATTGCACTTTCAAGAAGGGGTGAGAGTTCCTCAGGTGTAAAATAAGTGTCTAGAGGTTCAACCCATCCTGCATCAACAAAAATCGCCGGCCAAATAACATCAGAATCAATAATATCAATAGATCCATTTTCAAGGGCCAAAGCGTTATTGAGTACTTCATACTTGGCGTTGGTGTCATCTGGGAGTTCAATTAGTTTTACTCGAATTTTGGGATGTTCTTGTTCAAATTCTTCAATAGACTTCGTTATAAATCCAAGTTTATCTGGATGGAAATAAAGTGTAAGTTCAACCTTTTGATTCATTATATACAAAAAGTTGACCAGTAAGCCTATCACAATTAGGGCGACTACGGCTAATAATCCTCTGTTGTTTTTCATCATTTATCACTCCCGCTTTATTGTGTCCTATAATCTTTCCGATTATCGTATGTCTAAAAAATACCCTAGAAGGTCTAGACTAAACGAAAGCTGGCAGAAAAAAGACTTCTTTCAAGCTATTCTCCGCTTTGAGGTAGAACTGGTTTGTTTTCAAGCGGTGTAGAAAGAATGATTTCAGTTCTAGTACTTCCGATTGCTTGAATTTTGTCTAATAGACGTTCTAGTTCTAGAGTGTTAGGCAGCATAGCTTTGATCGTCATACAGTCGTTTCCAGTAACGTGATGGCACTCTACTATTGCTGGATGATCGTTTACGAACTTTAAAAATGACTTATGTGCAGAAACATTTAAACCTACGTGAATGATTACAGATACGTTAAGTCCAAGTGTCACAGGCTCAACAATGGCCTTATAACCTCTAATGACACCATTCTCTTCTAAACGCTTGACACGCTCTGAAACGGCTGGTGAAGTTAGTGAAACCCGCTTACCAAGCTCTTTCATAGAGATTCTGCCATCTTGTTGAAGGATCTCAAGTATTTTCACATCAGTAATGTCCATTATGTCCTCCTAATAATATAAAGGTTTGCTTTCGAAATAACTTACTATATTAACTGCTTATATAATATCACTTTTCAATGTGCCTGTACACTCGAAAATGACAGATGTATAATGAGCATATAAACTAAGAAGTTAATCGCACAGGAGGCGTGACCATGTCAAAGGTTAAAATTACCGAAACTATATTGCGTGATGCTCACCAATCATTAATAGCAACAAGACTTAAGACTGAACAAATGGTACCAATTTTAGAATCTCTAGATAGTGCTGGTTACCATGCACTTGAGTGCTGGGGCGGCGCGACGTTTGATGCGTCATTGAGATTTTTAAGCGAAAGCCCATGGGACCGTCTACGTACAATTAAAAAGCATGTAAAAAATACAAAATTACAAATGTTACTTCGTGGCCAGAACATTCTTGGTTACAAACATTATCCAGATGATGTTGTTCGTGAGTTTGTAAAACATGCTGTTCATAATGGTATTGATATTATCCGTATCTTTGATGCATTAAATGATATCCGTAACCTTGAAACTGCAATTGATCAAACTAAAAAAGAAGGCGCACATGCTCAAGCAGCGATTTCTTATACAATTTCTCCAGTACACACAGTTGATACGTATGTAAAACTTGCTAAAGACATGCAATCAATGGGTGCAGACTCAATTTGTATTAAGGATATGTCTGGTTTACTTAAACCTTATGCAGCATATGACCTAGTTAAGGCACTTAAAGGTGCTGTTGATGTTCCAATCGAAATGCACTCGCACTGTACATCAGGCCTTGCGAGCATGACATATATGAAGGCTATTGAAGCAGGTGTTGATATTGTTGATACTGCGATTTCTCCATTCTCAATGGGTACATCACAGCCTCCAACAGAGTCATTTGTTTCAACTTTAATGGATACTCCATATGAAACTGGACTTGACATGAAAGTACTTAATGAAGTTGCAGAGTACTTCGCGCCAATTCGTCAGCAGTCATTAGACTCAGGTCTACTTAATCCAAAGGTACTTGGTGTTGATATTAATACACTCGTATACCAGGTTCCAGGTGGTATGCTTTCAAACCTAGTATCACAGCTTACAATGCAAAATGCACTAGATAAGTTTGATGATGTACTTAAGGAAGTTCCAAGAGTTCGTGAAGACCTTGGTTACCCACCACTAGTAACACCTACAAGCCAGATCGTTGGTACTCAAGCGGTGCTAAACGTTATCACTGGTGAACGATACAAAATGGTGCCTAACGAAGTTAAAGCTTACGTAAAAGGTATGTATGGCCGTTCAACAATTCCGATGAAAGAAGAATTCATTAAGAAAATCATTGGTGATCAAGAAGTTGTAACTTGCCGTCCTGCAGATACACTGTCTCCTATTCTTGATGCGGAGAAGAAAAAGATGGCAGAGTACTTTGAAACAGATGAAGATGTTCTATCATATGCTCTATTCCCACAACCAGCGGAGGAGTATTTCAAGTACCGTCAAGCTCAGAAATATAAGATTGACTCTGAAATGGTAGACAAAGACCAAAAGACATATCCAGTTTAGAAATTACAGCGTTCTTCAAATAGCCACTCAGTGGTAAAGCTGTTAATTCAAGAATCCGATTAATCCTTTGATTGATTGGATTCTTTTTTTGTGTATAAACGAGAGAGATGCGAAAACAATCCCCAAGATAAAATTAGAACTATTTCATAATGACTAAACATAGTGAGTATGGGAATATATATAATAAGAATATAAGGAGGCGATACAATGAAATTTACAATACATGAAGATGTTTTAAAATTTTTAAAAATGAAACGTGAAACGGAAATGACAATTAAGTTAGATACCTTAACAAGTTGTTGATCAACCATTCGTGAGATCGTTGTTCAGACATGGTCTCCACGTAATCCGGCGGGTTACGAACGTTATGAATCAGATGGTATACAAATATATGTTGATAAACAAATTGAACATGATGGATGGTTGGATTTAAGTATGAATCCGATGAATTCAGATTTACCTGATAGAGAAATTTTGGTTCTGGGTGCAAAGAAAGCATAATGGTTTTCTTTGCATTTTTTTATGCAGTGAGGGTAGAGAGTAAGTGGAGGTGATAAAATGAGTATTTGGTCTAAGACTATGATGGTAGGAATACCAGAGATCGATAATGAACATAAAACCTTGATAGATCAGATTGACGTCTTGTATCATGCAATGAAGGAAGGTCATGGTGAGACGGAAATTGAAAAAACCCTTGATTTTATAGAAGGGTATGTCCACACACACTTCAGACATGAAGAAGCGTTATATAAAAAGTACAATTATCCTGGACTAGCAGATCACCATAGGATTCATGAAGGTTTTAGAGTTGAAATTAAGGCTTACAGAAGAGAAATCCTTTCTAAACCTATTACACCTTCTGTTGCCATTGAGGTAAATAAAATCTTAATGGATTGGCTAAGACACCATATTGGAAATGAAGATAAAAAGGCAAGTAAGTTTCTTTTAGAGCAAATGAAGCAATAGAGAATTGTGGAAAAATTAAACAATTAATTTTAGATACAAAAAGACACCTGTGCGAGCACAGATGTCTTTTTGTTGTGTGAACCCTTACGTAAGAACTGATGATTCCTTTTCAGAAATCATATTAATTATATATGGAAATGACGATTAAATCAACAGGTTTCAGTCACTTTATTCGCTATTTACAAATAATGGTATTAGTGATATTATCGTATGTAAATAATTGGAAGGTGGGTTTATGAAAAAAATATCTGTACTTTTAATCAGTCAAGATACAACATGGTCAAACATGTTGTCAAACTATGTGGAAACACATCATAAAAGATTAATGAAGCTTGATTACATTCATTCTGAAGTGGTTACCCCCGAGTATTTCAATGGCACATATGACCTGATTCTTTCTGATGATATAGGTTTTGAAATAGATGACTTTACAAAAAGGGACTCCTTAAAATTTGTAAAGATCATATCTGAAAGTGGTCATGAGACAAGTGAAAACACAGTGTATAAATATCTTCCTGCAAATGAGTTAGTCAGTCGTCTTCATGCTTTGGTTACGGGGAATCAAAATAATAACCCAATTAAACATTACGTATTCGCCGCATCATACGAGACGGAATTATCTTATATGAGTGCAAATCGATTTTGTGAGGAATTGTCCTCTGAAGGCCATAAGCCATTACTCATATCACTTTCTCACCCAAACACGAAGAGTTTACTTGTAGAAGGCCAGATTAAAGATCCATTTGGGCGATTGTTGTACTATGCAACCCTATCATCGTCAAGGATAGTTCAGGAGTTGGATACCCTTGTAGAAGGTGGACAAAGTGGAGCTTCATATATCAGAAAGCCATATGCATTTGATTTTTCTCAGTGGACACCTGAGTTGGTAGAAAGACTTTTAGAGGCTTTTGGGACTCAGGGAAGGCACAACATCATAATATGGCATATAGGTTGTGTGTATGCATCAGGTATGGCAAAACTTCTAGAGCTTTGCGAAAAGCTTATATGGATTGGTATGGCAGATAGAGTTGAGTTAGATACGGTTTTAGATACATACGTCAAATTGAGTGGATGCAGGCTGGACCTAAAAACCCAGTATGAGTTGATTGGTGACAGACTTATGTGTAGCCCTGATATTACACATCTAGTTGAAAAAGTGTGTCGTGAGGCACACAAATCTAAAAAAGGAGTTAGCATATGTTAGCCCAAGACCACTTATCTGACTTAACGAAACAGGTACGTTCGATGTTAAGCACAGAATCGAGCCTAAACGATCAGGCTGTTAAATCTGTGATTGAAAACTGTGTACTTGAGTCTAGTCATACAATCCATTGTTCTCCTCTAGAGCGTCAAAAGACTATGAATTTAATTTTTAATCGCTTGAGGCGATATGACGTACTCCAACCGTTACTAGATGATGAACGTATCACTGAAATAATGATAAATGGACCAGACAAAATTTTTGTTGAAATTGGAGGGAAAATTCAACCCACAGATGTGTCTTTTGAATCATCAGAAAGATTGGAAACCATAGTCCAACAAATTGTATCAGAAGTAGATCGAAAGGTTAACCGCTCAGAACCTATTGCAGATGCAAGATTAAAAGACGGATCGAGGGTTAATGTTGTTCTACCTCCAATAGCACTAGATGGGGCAGCGGTTACAATTAGAAAGTTTAGCAAAGATAAATTGACCATGGAAAACCTAATTAAGTATGGTGCTATTAATCAGGAAATGGCAGAGTTTCTTAAAGATCTTGTTCGCAGCCGTTTTAATGTTCTAATTTGCGGAGGTACAGGGTCTGGTAAAACAACTTTTTTAAATGCCCTGAGTGACTATATTCCTAAAGATGAAAGAATCGTTACTGTTGAAGACAGTGCAGAGCTCAAGTTAACGGATGTTCCTAATTTGATTCGTTTAGAGGCAAGGGAACGTGGTAATGAAGAGTCACTCCATGTAAGTATGAGGGACTTGATTAAATCTTCACTAAGAATGCGCCCTGACAGAATAATAGTGGGTGAAGTTAGGGGGGCTGAAGCAATTGACATGTTACAGGCCATGAATACAGGCCATGATGGGTCTTTAACCACAGGTCACAGTAATTCGGGGGTAGATATGTTAAATCGTCTTGAAACCATGATTTTGTCAAATGGTGGCGATGTTCCATTACATTCAATAAGGAGTCAGATAGCCAGTGGTTTAGATATCATTGTTTATCTCAGACGCTTTAAAGATGGATCGAGAAAAGTTGTATCTATTGAGGAACTTGTATCTTATGAGGAGAATCAAATTAATGTTGGAACAATTTTTAAGTATGAACGTGATGGAGGATTTGTGAAAAAAGGAGAGCTGGTGAACAAGTGGAAATTCGACACGTACGACTAGAAGTATTTACGAGCAGTCGTGGGAAACGAGCAATGTTTGAAATAGTTCTTTTTAGCATTTTGAGCGGTTATATTTTTTACAGAAGTTGGTTAGGGATGGCTTTGATATTCGCTATTGCAAGTATGTTCGTTTCTAAACGTGTTCTAGAACTTGAAGAAGAGCAAAAGAGAAAAAATGCTGAAGCATTTGTTGATTTACTAAAGGTGCTTAGACGATTGTCTGCATCTGGGATGTCAATAAACTCCTGTTTTAACCAGGCTGAGACTGAACTTCAAGCTTTATACCCCGATAACAACAGTTGGATAATCCGTTCTATACGGTCACTGAATACTAAATTGGCAACTGATCCGGATATTGCAAAACACATAATTGATTGGGGGAAGAAGGACGGACTTAGAGACATTACTGATTTTGGTAGAGTTCTGCAGGTAGTACAGTCATTTGGTGGAAGTATGACCGAAAAGGTTAGTGAAATTACGGTTTCAATAACGCAACGCATGGAAACAGAACGTACGATTTGGGTACTGGCTTCAAGCAAGATATTTGAACAGCGCATTATGTATTACTTAGGATATGGCATGGTTTTACTTTTGAATTTTGTAATGCCTGACGTGTTTGGCGTACTTTACACGACTTGGGTAGGACGAATTGTGATGACGATATCCTTTATGTTGATGTTATTAGGTAGACGACTGGGGTTTGAGTTAACACGAATCGAGGTTTGATATGCACGAAGTATACACCCGTTTAGTTCCTGTCATTAAATCAGCTCGTAAATACTATAGTCAAATTCCTTGTACCTCATACCGAAGATTTGCATATATAACTTATGCATTTGTGCAAGACAGTGCATTTGAATATACCCTTGCTAAAGGGCTTGTCACAGGATTTGTTATACTTACTTTTACCTTACTATTGTATACATGTGGCATAGTTGGTCTTCATGTCATGGGAGTTGTTTCGATATTAGCATTTCCATTTGGTCTATTTATGGAGTACGAAGAAATTAAAAAAAAGGTCCTTAAGCGAGATAAGACTATCACACTTGTTTTTTCACGTATTTCCGCCAACTGTTTATTATTTTTATCTTCAGGTTTAAGTGTTCGACGCGCATTTGCCGAAAGTGTAGCCTATTTAGAAGATAGCTGCTGTAAAAAAGCAGTTGAAGATGCTGTAAGAGATTTGGAAACCAACTCTAAAACCTCAGAAGTGTTTTCGGTATTGAACAAACAAATGAAACACCCATTTGTTTCAGAGTTTACTTCAATTCTAGAACAAGTTGAGCGATATGGTATGAGTTCTAAAAGTGACCTGGATAGACTAATAAGAAGTTCATGGGATTTAAGGAGAGATGTTGCAACACGTTCGGCAAAAGAAATGGAGACTAAACTCGTCTTTCCAAGCATGTTGATATTTCTTGGGGTCATGTTGATGATTGCAGTGGGTTTGATTCTACAAATGCAATAAAAGTACAAGTTAAGAAAGGAAGTTAAGTATGAAAGATTTAAAACGGTTTATTTGCGAAGAAGAGGCCATGGGAACAGTGGAAGTTGTTTTAATAGTCGCAGTTTTGATTGGTATTGGACTGTTGTTCAAAAATGCTGTAATTGAATTTGTAACTAAACACCTTGGACAAATGGAAGGTGTAGAAGTAGATATTGATAACATAAGCCCAAACGATGTTGACGTAAAAGTTGACAGCACAGTTCAAGAATAATATGGATCGATTAAAACAAATGTACATTTTGCCGCCAGACTCTTATGAACTTATAAAATTAGGTCAGAAAATGATTCAACAACACAATCCAACTGGATTGGTTGGTGGGTATATCAGTAAAGATAATAGTGCAACTGAAATGCAAGTAAATACGGAAGGCTACATTCAATTAAGTTCATACTTTGATCGCAATATTGTTGATCCTCAACAGTTTTCTCTTATACTCCAAGGCTTATTAAAACCCTTACTGGAAATGGATAAATACTATCTAAACATTAAATATATTAGTTTTGACTTGTCTGATATACTCATGCACACTCAAGATCAGACCATAGGCTATATATATGGTTCAAATGAGGGTGTAGGTCAAGTGGATGTGGACGCTGAAGTTCAGATCAAGAACTTCTTAAAGTTGATTATCTATGAAAAAGCTAGACTGACACAACCCAATTGTAAGCTGGTGGCAGATATCCTATCTTATTTGAATGAACCAGGGTGGCATATTAAAGGTTTGTTGTACTTGCTAGAACAAGATGAAAGCGGTGAAGAAAAGCCAAATGTAGGATCGAATAAAGAGGAGATACCCTCAAATCGAATTAATTTACCAAGTAGATCGCCTGTGCAATATGACAAAGAAGGAACACATACAGACTTTATACAGTCTACAAAGAAAAATAAAGGACTATTTAAGACGTTTCCAATGGCGCAAGTGGTCAAATCAGGTTTGGTGTTACTTTTTGGAGGTTTGTTATATACCATACGCTCCTTAAAAATTTCAAGTACTGAAAAACTAGGATTGATTATAATCGTGTTTGCTTTCATTACTTACTTTGGAGTTAAAAGGGTAAAACGTCGAAAACAACACGAATCTTACTCAAAAGAAGAAAATAGAAATCAAGAGGGTGTTAAGTTAAAACAGAGTTTGAAGGTCAAGAATAAAACGGAAATATTTAGAAACAATTCGAATATTCATAAAAACGTAACTGGAGTAGAACCACATCTGGAACCAAATGTAAAAGAACGATTTGTTGTTAAAAAATCATCAGATTCTGAATTGG
>Ga0070724_10000898_pt1 | contig 19141 bp, 18 predicted proteins | sample tdDd001_FD_67278 | JGI IMG/M metagenome (GOLD analysis project Ga0070724, IMG submission 67278) | Marine sediment microbial communities from the Atlantic coast under amendment with organic carbon and nitrate - tdDd00.1 | ecosystem: Environmental > Aquatic > Marine > Coastal > Sediment | place... | reverse complement strand
GACATCGTATATCCATTAACTTATTTGGCAAATACAGAATATTTTGATGCAATTGGGAACTTCAAAGCTGGTAAAGAAAAGGATCATAAGAAAATGAAAACTTCTTTCCTTCACCTTACAATCGTTGGTTACTTAGATGGCGGTATGAATTTTGTACCATACAGTGATGATCCATACCCTATGTATAAAGCGGTTTTAGGCATTAAATACTATTGGGACGAAGACTGGGTACCTTTCCATAGTGCATTGGACACTTATATCTTTGACACGACTACATCAAGTGCAACATACATGGAATATATTCCTTTCGACTATGATCACGGGTACGACGACGTTTTAGATGATTATGATGATGGGGAATCACCAAACGGTTTTGGCATGCTTATGAAGCTATTAGAAGGTTTTTACGATAAATAGTATATCCCCTACTTACGTAAACATAACAGGAAAGTCTACAATTGACTTTCCTGTTTTATGTAGATTGTTAATCACTTATGACTGGTACAAGAACGGCAACTACATACATATCACTATCGCTCCTTAATGAATGCAATGCACCAGCTTTTGCAACAAAGGTCTTTCCAACTTCTAGTTTTATTTCCCCATCCTCACGAACACCGAAGCCCGTACCTTTTATGCAATAAAAAACCTCGTCATGGCCAGAATGTTTGTGAAGGGGCACAACAGTGTTGGATGGAATGTGATATACTTTTTTCTCAACCGATTCCTTAATGAGCATTAAATCTACAGTATCGGTTCTGAACGCACTCCTTTTATCAACTTTGATTTCATTTCTAAATTCCTTAGGACTGATACCAGTATTTTTCTTGAAAAAGCGTGTCATATTTGACGCTTCAGAAAATCCTAAATCGTCAGATATCTTATTGATGCTCGACTGTTCAAAACTTAATTTCAACCTGATTTTCTGAACTAACTGCTTGATAATATACTGTTTCGCTGAAACATCAATAGCATTTCGCGTCACCTGATTAACTGTTTTCTCAGATACGTGCATCATTTTTGCATACCCTTCTACACTTTTTTCAACTTCAATATGCTTATCGACCAATTCGGTGAACTGCACAAACAGTTCATTTTTTTGAGCTTGATTAGTATAGTCTGCCGACTTGCTATTCATTATTATTTGCAACAATGTCTTGAATGTCGATGCGAGCACCTTCTCACTTATGACTTCATTTGAATGCATATACATATTACTTATAACATCAAATAAAGACTTAATTGTTGCACAATATAAATCCGTTGCCTTGATATGAGGTTCTAAGTGACTTTGTTTAAATAAATCCTTCACATGAGTACTCTGATTACTTAAAAATTCACACATAAAACCTTCTGTAAACATGATTAAGTAGCCTTTTACATGCTCGAAATCACAATACTTATGTACTCGGTTATTTGATATAACCAAAGTTTCCCCTGGATTAACAGTATACTCGATAAAATCAACTTCATGGGTGCATCTGCCTTCTGTAACAAAAATAAGATTATAAAAATTCGTTCTGTATTGCTTCTTAATGAATGAAGAATCCAACGATTTCAAGAATGAGTCTAAGGCAATGATCTCAAATCCATTACTTTTATTGTTGCTATTAAAATCAATTTTTTCAATCATAGTCATACCCTGTCCCCTCACCTTATCAATTTTAGTGTGTTTTTTCAGTATAAGTCTAATTTTGACATTTTCACATGGCATTCTCACACCAAATTAATTCAAAACGAAACCGAGATACTATATTTATATAATACCTCGGTTTAGATACACTATCAATTAAATCGTTACCTTCGTTGCTCCAATTGTTTTCCTTTAGTTCCCACTTCATATCAGTTCATTAATGAGTACCTTTTCAAGTTATAATGTATACTCTTTGGGTGGTTTACCTGAAAAATCTGCGATTACAGCTTTTGCATCTTCAAGATAAAAAATCTCGAAAGTCGGATTGTCAGCTGTTTTATATACCATTTTTACAAGCTCACTCTTTTCAACAATGATGTTCTTGATATCTATATCAGTTGTAAACTTAACTTTACCACACAATCTAATCCACTTAAATTCAGGACTCGAAGCTGAAATCTCAATATATGGACATCCTTCTAATTCGGTGAATACCTCTTTTTGATTACTTGTGCAAAAATACAGTTTGCCTTCTTGTTCGTGCATGTACTGGAAAGGTCGTACTTTAGGCTTACCATCTAATCCGACAGTTGCCATATACTGTATTGGGTTTTCGCTTAAAAATTTAATCACTTCATTCATCGCTATTCCTCCTAAATTTCTTTCTCTTCTTTATCCTCTGAATTCAATGGATTCTCCATCCGGACCGAAGAAAACCATTCTCCTCCAGTTTTCCTCGCCCGCTTCTCTCGCTCCAGCTGGGTGTGGTTCTCCTTCAACAGGAACACCTGCATCAACTAAACGCTTAAAGTCCCCATCGAAATCATCACTTTCTAAACAAAAATGAAATTCTTTCTTCTCTGTAATCGCTGCCTCAGGCATGTGAATCAACTCTAATACTGTATCACCAAGTTTCAGGTAGGCTATCTTTTCCACTACCGGAAAAGGGACATCGTGTTCATGGTATTTCTTAAATCCCAATACTTCTTCATAAAACTGAATTGATTTAATTCTATCTCTAACAACGAGTGCTACGTGGTCAATTCTTTTAAACATAATCTCGCCTCCTTAATAATAACTTTATTTTCATCTATCTCTTTGTGTCGATAATATTCTGCAATAGCATCTTACACTTTCCACAGCTAGTGCCTGCTTCTGTAATTTTCTCTATTTTTTCAACTGTATCTGCTCCATTTTCAACCAATCCTACGACTGTTTCCATCGACACATTGTGACACCCACAGGCAACTGCCAATATTTTTTTGATATCATTTAAACAATTGCCGCAACCAGTTCCAGCACCGGTCATTTCTTGAATTTCCTCTATCGTTCGGGCACCACCAACCATCGCCTTCCTTATATCGCCATAACTGACCTGTTTGCAATGACAAATAATACGATTCACAGGTATAAGAAACGCTGTTACTGTGATCTCTTCATCACTGCGAATAGAATGCATTAATCCAGCTGGCGCAACGAATACACTACCAACCTCCAAAGGGACTTCAGCATCTTCTAGTAGCCCTACACCTGATCCGCTAATACAGTAAAACACTTCATCCTGAGATGGATGTTCATGGAGATCTACCACTAGATCTGATGGTATATGATAAACTTTTGTTTCAATTGCGTCCCTGATAATATTTACGTCCATACTTTCACTTCCTTTTTAAACTTCGTAAGTTTTACCTCTAATAACTGAATTATACAGTCTAACATTGATCTCTATAATGTTAATTCGGGAGTAAAAACATTCAAAACCACACCGATTATCGGTGCATCAAAAAAAACCGATAAGAATTATATCTTATCGGTTAATCATGTCATGATTTCATTCTATTAAAATCTTCTCAAAAATAGAGGTTTCGTAGAGTTTCTGTCACATCTCATACACCTTGACGCTTCTTTTTGTGCAGTTTCTTCGTCAAATACCATTTTGATAGCATTGAATCCTAAACCATTATTCTTCTCTTCTACAGATTGTTCAATATCCCACGATTGACAGTTGAGAGGGCTCTCTGGAATAGCAATCTCTTCACCTAAGTACAGTCCATCGCCTCCAAGGTATTCATCAATTAATGCCGATGCATCTCTTGCCTCAGCAATTGCTTTTATAGCGATACCAGCTTCTATTACATCACCGGCAGCAAACACTTTTTCGTTCGATGTGAGTATGCTTTTGTGTCTTATATCAACCTTGTTTTCAAAACACCTATTGTCTGCCTTCTGCCCTATGGCATATAATATGTGATCTGCATTTAATGTTCTTAAATGGCTTTCGTCATATGTCGGATTAAAGCGTCCTTCCGTATCAACTATAGAAAGACACTCTTTTAGTACAATGCCTGTTAACTGATTATCAACTAACATGTATTCATGGATAGAGGCATTGTTTATTATTCTAATGTCCTCTTCTAAAGCCTCTTCAATTTCTTCTACTGATGCAGGCATTTCATTTTTGCTCTCCAAACTCACAATCGTGACTTTTTTAGCACCTAACCTTACTGCAGTCCTAGCTGTATCAATGGCGACATCTCCACCTCCGATTACTACAACCGATTGACCAACACCTTCCCTTTTGTTGACTTTAACAGCCTTTAGGAAATCTATAGCCGTCTCAATTTGCTCACTGTCAGGACCAAGTTTTACACCTCTTTGTAATCCTGTAGCTATCAATAAAGCATCATTGTTTTTTTCAATTTCATCAAAACTAATATCTACACCTACCTTGGTCTTTGTTAAGATCTTTACACCTAAGTTTTTAATCAATTCAACTTCGTGATCAATGACAGATTGCTCTAATCTAAATTCAGGGATTCCTGTTGCCAGCATGCCACCGACTACCTCATTTGCTTCATAAATCGTTATCGCGTAACCAGATCTCGCTAAAAAGTATGCCGATGACAAACCGGCTGGACCAGCACCGATAATAGCTACAGTTTTTCCATTATACGGCATTTTATCCTCTTCAAAGCTGTCCATTTTACTCACGACATCTGATGCATAATGTTTTAAGGCACGTACACCAACTGTGCTCTCTATCTCACCGCGTCTACACCTTTCCTCACAGGGTCTTGCGCAGATCTTACCACACACAAATGATAGCGGATTGTTCTTTCTCATGAGGTGATAAGCATTTTCCATATCCCCTTTTTTCATTAATTCAATATAGCCAGGGACATGAACGTCTGCTGGACATGCATTAACACATTGTGAAATGAACAGCCCCCTGCAAATACCATGCTTGCACTTCTTATACCGTACATGTTGAATAAAATCATCTTCAAAATTATCAACTATATACTTGAAAATTTTGAGAATATCACCCTCTACCTCTCCAGTACTTCCAGTATCCGTACTGCTATAAAGCGCTTCTAGAGTGTCACTTTTGCCTTGGGCAATCATTTCAATAGTATTGTTCAATTGACGCAGTAATGGCGTATCTACTCGAAGTTCTCTAATAGCATAACGCGTTATAAATCTCAAGTAATCAACAGGACAGAAAATTTCTCCGAAAAACATAATCATCTTCTTATCAAGAAAGTCCTGATATTGACCAAGTTCATTGCCTATCTCATTTCCATCGATAAGTACGCCTAATGCGCCACCAATCTGAGCAAGTTTAATTTGTTTATTATTTTTGATTCCCCCTGCATATCCTTCTAACAACTCTTTGATTGTTGTCCCCTCTTTAACATCATTTTTACATGGGTTATTCACATCGCCTACTATCAGTAAATTCTTAATCATCATTACCACCTCGAACATTTATTTCATCATCTAAATTATACCTATAATAGGCTGGAAGCGACTCCATGCAAGTCTCGTATCCTAGCATGCTAAACGGACACACTCTAACACATTTCAGGCATTCCTTATCATATGTCATCAGTTCAAAACAATTCATATATCTGGTTTGACGTTTTATCGCACCTTTATGCATTATCTCCTCTTTTGGAATAGCACCACTAGGACACGACTTTTGACACATCCTGCATCTAGAGCAAAATTCCTCAATATTGAAATCCCTAGGATTATCAAGTGGAAGTTCAGCATCAATTAGCACAGCTGTGTACTTTAACCTAGTTCCAACTTCTGGTGTTACACACACACCGTATGTTGAGTAATTTCCAAGACCAGCATTAACAGCTAACTGAGGATATTTGATTTCCCCCGTAGTCATCAACGCCCTACAATCATATCCATTTTCCCTGATCATATCAGCAATTTTCTGAACATTGTTGGCACATCCTGCATATGCACCAAAAGCACCAAGTTCTTTATCAGGAGTTGGGTATCTACTTATAATTTCCATAGGCATTTCATAACCGAGTAATATAATTGTGTCAAAAGGAAACTGGTAATCGACTCCTTGAGATATGAATCGCCTGTCCACTTTTGTGACTCCAACACTCGCAAATCCCAGCTTGTTCGCAATTTTTTTTATTTCATATTTCATCTCAACTTGATTCAGCTTTTTCTGCGAATTAAAAGGAGGTGGATCCATGAAGTCTTTTTTACATTTTTCTTTTGAGATACCCATATCCCTAATATAGTACATGGGATCTCCAGTCACTTCCTTATGCATCAGCAAAAAAGGACTTAGTGCTTTATCGGAAGATTTAGCGCCTTCTCTTGACATAGTCACTGGTGCTACTGGATATGGTTCGTTTTCGATAATCAAGTCAAATTCTTCTACTGAAACAAGATTCACATAGGGATTATTGTCAGTAATTTGTTTACCCTTGTTCGCAAAAATAGTATACGCCTTATCATCAGTAATTCTTCTAATAGGATTCTCTGATACTGATGACCTCATGTCTTCTTTATCTTTGTGCCATTTTTTGACGATTTCACTATACAATGGCATCTTTTTTGTGTTCATCATGCCTAACTACTCCTTTTAAATTTAATGGTTTCAAATTGCAACTTAATATTACTACTTTTAGTTTCACTTTGCAAGTATATCCTGTAAAAAAAGATATTCATATATATATGAATATCTATAATCTACTCATTTTCAAGCCTTGATGATATCTTTTTCGCACCATTAGAAACTTTAATTAATAATTTTTCTAACTCTTTTTTCTCATTTTCATCAAGGTTTTGAATCAGTTCTCTATTTGTCTCTTCTATTACTTCCAGTATCTTTGCTCTTACACGAGCGCCTTCAGAAGTCATATATATATTGGTTACTCTTTTATCATCAGAATCTTTTCGTTTATCAACATACCCAGCTTCTGAAAGTTTTTTGACAGCTTTACTGACAGTTATTTTATCCTCTTTTAAAATGCTGCATATCGTACTTTGATTAACACCATCCTGAGCATTGATAATTCTCATGACTTGTATATCATATCTTCCGATACCAAACTCTTTTAACCTTTTATTTAATAAGTAGTTAAGTTCTCTTTGAATCTCCAATAAATAAACACTATACATTCAATCACCCTAAATTATCAACCATCTTCTGGATGGTTCTCGCTGTAATACTAATATCCTCATCCTTTATGTCTAACATCACTTTTGATGCAATTTTATTGATCACATCTTGTATGTCGTCTTTAAGGAGTTCCGCTTTCTCAGTTGCTTTAACACAATAAATCCTTTTATCATAACTTGACTGATACTTTTCAAGCAGACCTCTTTTCTCAAGAGTAACCACCATCTCACTTATTGTTGTTTTTTTCTTTTCAAGAGCAGACACTAAACTTTTGATTTCAATCTCCCCACCGTTATTATATACCAGGGAAAGAAGCCAAACATGACCACATGAAATATTTATTCCAACATCCTTAAGGGATTCCTGCAATTCTTTATCAATTCTTTGTCGTATTATCCCTAGGGAAGATAGTATATCCAAATATAACACCTCGTTTTACTCATCATTATCTTCAATATTAGTTTATAAGTTATAACATGTCAATCATTCACGTTCTCAATCTATTTCTTCAAATTATCATCTATTGAGTATTTACTCAGCGTGTACCTCTCTGCTTCCCTTCCGTTAACTAAATAAGCATCTGTAGGACAACTGTTAAAGCATTTTGCACAGGCAATGCACGCATTTCCGAATACTATAGACTCATCCACTAAAGATATATTGCCTGCCGGACACTCCTTTACACACAGCTTGCATTTTACACATTTTTTTCTCTCTACTGTTAAATACTTCTGAGCATATGATGGTATCCACATTTTTTTAAGCAATTCATAGACTAATTCATTCTTTTTCCTTTTTATAACTGATTTTTGATTTAGAACAGTATGGCCCGATTCAATGAGTTGAAGCGCATTTTCTGTTTTCGAAACTACCTCCTTATGAATATCTTTTATCATATCCACTGTTTCTTTTTCACCCATCATTGCGTAATGATTGTTTGGCATAAAATAATCCAAGGCTGATATAACTTCAAAACCTCTCCTCATCATTTTATTCCTCATGGTTAGATGACCATATGCTTCACCCCAACTATGAGTAATATATGTGATAACTTTTGCATTCGGATTATTCCTTTTAGTTATATTCTTATCGATAAAGTCGTGCATTTTTTGAGATGCCACTTTAGAGTACGTTGGTGATCCGATTATTAACAAATCATACGCCCTAACAACAGTGTCATTCTGTGATATGTCAATCATATCTATTACTTCACACTTATTTTCCAGCATATGTTTGAAAACCTCTCCTACTCTGTAAGTGTTTCCAGTGCCAGAAAAATATACTATTCCTATTTTCATCGCTCCTACAACTTCTAATTTTTTCATTACATTACCTCCAGATTTTTAAATTCAATTTTATAGTACGGAATTGGACTTATTTGTATAATAGTACGGATTTGTACTTGTGTCAAGTAAAAAAACCACCCTCTATAAGATGGTGGTTCCTTATAATTCTAGACCGACATATGGCCAAATCGATCTGCATTCATAACTTTATTCCAAGCAACGATAAAATCGTTAATAAATTTTCTTTTACCATCATCACTTGCATAAACTTCAGCAATTGCTCTAAGTTGGGAATTTGATCCAAAAATCAAGTCAACACGCGTTGCTTTCCATTTAACATCCCCAGTCTCACGGTCACGACCTACATAAATATCATTTTGATCTGTACTCGGCATCCAAACTGTATTCATATCTAATAGGTTCTTAAAGAACTCATTAGTCAAGGTCTCAGGCGTATGCGTTAACACACCGTAATCCGTATCACCAAAGTTGGTTTTCAGCATTCGCATGCCTCCAACTAAAACTGTCATTTCCGGGGCTGTTAGTCCAAGAAGCTGGGCTTTATCAACAAGTAACGTCTCTGAGCATACAGAGTATTTCTTTTTTTGATAGTTTCTAAATCCATCCGCCACCGGTTCAAGAACTGAAAAAGTCACTATATCCGTTTCTTCTTGTGTGGCATCCAGTCTTCCTGGCTTAAATGGCACGACAATATTTTCTCCAGCTTTTTTTGTTGCCCATTCTATACCAACCGCACCACATAGCACAATTAAATCAGCGAGAGAAATCTCTTTGGTCGTATTCGACTTATTAAATCCCTTCTGAATAGTAATCAATGTAGTAAGCACCTTACTCAATTCCATCGGCTCATTGACATCCCAATCCTTCTGAGGTGCTAAAAATATCCGCGCGCCATTCGCACCACCACGCATGTCAGAACCACGATACGTTGATGCCGAAGCCCAAGCTGTTTTTACAAGTTCGCTAATCGTTAATCCAGAAGTCCTGATTATTTCTTTCAACTCATTGATATCTAGTTCATCAACTAAATCATGGTCACTTTTCTGTACTGGATCTTGCCACTTTAGCACCTCTTCAGGTACTTCAGGACCTAAGTATCTTGACCGCGGTCCCATATCTCTATGAGTCAGTTTGAACCATGCTCTTGCAAAAGCATCTGCAAATTCATCTGGATGCTCCATGAAGCGTTTGGCAATCGGACCATATATCGGATCCATACGCAATGCTAAATCCGCTGTCGTCATAATAGGCGCATGGGTCTTGATTGGATCATGGGCATCTGGAACAGTTTTGAAAGCTTCTGGATCAGTCGGCACCCATTGCCAAGCACCTGCGGGACTTTTTACAAGATCCCAATCATATCCAAACAAGGTCTCTAAATAACTATTATCCCATTTAGTTGGCGTAGCATTCCAGGCTCCTTCAATTCCACTTGTAATCGTATCGCCACCCTTACCACTACCATGAGTATTTTTCCAACCCAATCCTTGTTCCTCTATAGGCGCTCCTTCTGGCTCAGGTCCAACTTTCTTGGCGTCGCCAGCACCATGACATTTACCAAATGTGTGGCCACCAGCAACTAACGCTACAGTTTCCAAATCATTCATCGCCATTCTGGCAAATGTTTCTCTAATATCCTTCCCAGAAGCAATTGCACTTGGTTCGCCATTTGGACCTTCTGGGTTAACATATATTAATCCCATTTGAACAGCTGCGAGTGGATTATCCAATTTCTGATCATCTGTATATCGATCACCACCAAGCCATTCCATCTCAGTCCCCCAATAGATATCCTCTTCAGGTTCCCATATATCCTCGCGCCCACCGGCAAAACCAAAGGTTTTAAATCCCATTGATTCAAGTGCACAGTTCCCAGCAAGGATCATCAAATCGGCCCAAGAAATTGACTGGCCATACTTTTGTTTAATCGGCCATAACAAACGTCTCGCCTTATCTAAGTTCGCGTTATCCGGCCAACTATTCAGTGGTGCAAATCGTTGATTTCCTCTACCTGCACCACCACGTCCATCGCCAGTACGGTATGTTCCAGCACTGTGCCAGGCCATACGTATGAACAACGGTCCATAATGGCCATAATCTGCCGGCCACCAGTCCTGAGAATCAGTCATCAATTTATATAAATCCTCTTTAAGTCCATAATAGTCAAGTTTCTTAAACGCCTCTGCATAATTGAAATCTTCATTCATCGGACTAACTTTCTTAGAATGTTGATGAAGAATCTTAAGATTCACTTGGTTTGGCCACCAGTCCTTATTAGATGTTCCTCCTGAAGTTGCATTACTCGTATGTCCTGTTACTGGACACTTTCCGTTACTCTTCAAATTACTTCCTCCTTCCATTTATGTATATTCAATTAATCTAGATATTTATAAAACTACTTTTGCCACCGGTCTAACTTTGGTATACCCCGTGTTAGTAGCCAAGCAACAGCACGATTCACGCCGTCCTTTTTCATTTCTTGAATGCAAAATTTTTGCATTTTTTGCGCAGTGTCAACTTCTGGAGGCGTTAGAAATTCTCCATCCTTATAACACATTGAACAGTATTTTTTATTAATACTTCCATCTTTTTCAGAACCACCGCCTTGTTGATCGTTCTTTATTGGATAACCGCAACTTTGACAAAACTTATTGTCTTTCATAATAATCACCACTCCTTATAACGTCAATATACCCCTAACTTCGTCAGTTATCATATTTTTTAAAAATTAAAATGGCTCACAATCCATAGGACTGTGAGCCATTTATAATAAACATTTTAATTATTTTGTGTATAGGATTAAATTAACCACTCGCCCATTAATGAACCGATTAACTCTACAGCTGTAATTGCTGTTTGGTTTTTCACGTCGATAATAGGATTTACTTCTACGAATTCAGCACTAACAAGCTTTTCAGTTAATGAAATCATTTCTAATGCTAAATGACTTTCTCTATAAGTCATACCGCCTGGTACTCTTGTACCAGTTCCTACAGCATGAACTGGATCCATACAGTCCATATCGAAACTCACATGGATTCCGTCTGTTCCTTCAGAAGCGATCTTAATTGCTTCGTCGATAACAGCAGGCATACCCATTCTGTCGATTTCATGCATAGTGAATACTGTGATTCCAAGATCCTTGAACACCTGTCTTTCACCAGAATCTAAATCTCTACAACCAATGAATACGATGTTTTTTGTGTCTAGTTTAGCGTCGCCACCGATTGATGTCAACATTTCATGGCCCATACCTAGGTTTACTGCTACCGGCATACCATGGATGTTTCCTGAAGGTGATGTTTGGTCAGTATTGATGTCACCATGTGCATCAAACCAGATAACACCAAGATTTTTCTTGTGTTGAAGAACACCCTGAATTGTTCCGATAGCAATACTGTGGTCACCACCGATAACGAGTGGGAATCTTCCCTCGTCCATAGTCTTAGACACTTGGTCACAAAGTGCTTGGTTAACTCTAGCTACTTCGTGAAGATTTTTTAAGTTTGTCCCTGGTGTCGTTGGATCCTTAGGTCTAACAGCTCTGATATCGCCTTCATCCTTAACGTTGAATCCTATGTTTTCAAGTCTTTCAACAACTCCTGCAAATCTCATAGCTTCAGGTCCTAAGCTTACGCCTGGCGTCCCAGCTCCTAAGTCCAATGCTACACCGATTACTGATAAGTTTTCATTTACTAAAGATTTCATATTTACCTCCCATTTATATCTAAATAAGTCTTTGCCTATTTAAGAACTTTGCCATTTACAGTATTTTCAATGTTTCAACCTTCCAATTTTTGATATAAATATAATATGGGGTGGTTGTATGATTAAATCAACTAAAGAATTTATTCAGAAGAAAAATACTGTATTAAAATTAATTTATCAACATGGTTCCGAATTTCGTGAACATGTAACACTTGATGATATCGAACTTCACGATGTTCTTTATGAAATCATCAATGAGAATCTCATACACGGCATCAAGAAAATGACGCTAGTGAATGAATCCCTTGATTTTACTTGTGAATTTCCCCGCCTCACACACGAAGGTCTTGAATATTACGAATCGATGGGTATCGACAACTCATGGGGACTATAAGTATAGGCAATCTGTCTATACTTTTTTGTTTGCCGGCGCGCCCTACTGGACGTGCCTAAGCGGCTGACTATCCTCGATGAATAGTGCCGGCTTTTGACAAAAATGCCTCAAAGCTTGCATTTAATCCATTGACAACATCATGTTCCTCGCACAATCTATAGAGCTCTATAGCCACTTCTACAGTACAAATATGATCAATATCCTTGTTACGCCTCAATGTATAGCGGGTTTTTTCTAAATTTTCCAGTGTGACATAGGGCAATGCGTGTAGATAATCGCTTTTTCTAAGCATTTTTCTCGCTTCTTTCCAAGTGCCATCTAAAATAACAAATGCCAGTCGTCTACCATTAATACTTTTTTGTTTTAATACTTCTGTATCTATTTTTAATTTACCCTCATCTTCAACTGGAAAAACAAGAATAGGATAGTAAGTATCATCCTTGAGTAAGTTCAATAACTCCTTTGGAGGCTCTACTCTACTCCAGTAGAAGATCTCTACTGATTCAGGTAGTCCTTCTTTGATCAACGCCCCTGTATTGGACCAACGCTCCTTCTCCCTTTCATGGGTGAGTAGCCATATAGACACATCACTTTGTAAAACTGAATTTTCTTCAGTCACACTTACATCAGTGTCCTTCCCACATACTGGACTATCGTTGATTTTCTTTTCCATAAAACAGATATTGAAATTCGTTTGTTTGTATCGCTTGACTTTAACAATCTGAAATCCGCGATCAACATACCACTTCTTCAAGACTTCATTCTCTGACACCATTCCTAGAGAAAGTACGTTACCGCTAGATTCGTCTATGATGTTTTCAATATGATCCATCAACCGACTGCCGTAGCCTTTATGTCTATACGAAGGTAATATCGCAAGCTTCATGATTTTATACTTTTTGCCGTCATTCGCGCTGTATGCAATACAACCGACAAGTTTTGACTGATTGTCTTCCTCAGCATACAATCCAACCATCACAGCACCTTTGTTTAACAGCTTATGAAAGCCATTCTTGTCAAAGAAGGCACCACTGGCAGGGAAAATCCCTTTTGTGAGTTCCAGTTCCTTTGCTACAGTCTGAAAGGATGTTTGAATGACGTTGATATAATCATCAATTTCACTTTTGTTAAATGGTTTTATAATCAATATTCTACCTCAAAATATAAAAAAGCGCCTTATCCGACTAAGGTCGTATAAGACGCTGTATTCTAATTTTAGAATTACTCACTTACCTTAGTTACATACTCAGATGTTGCTAACATTAACAACGATCCATAATCAACACTAAAATCTACAATGTCACCAACTTTAAATGTTTGCGCTGTATGCGTCACATCTAAAAGTAAATGGTCACTACTTGCTCCTAGGATATCAATTTTAGCGTCTCTTGGGGCTAAGTCACCAGGTCGTGCATCTTGCACACCTACTGCAACTATTGCTCTTAACATCTTGCCCTTATCTTCAAAGGAAGGCACATTTCCAAAGGCATCCATACCGATTTCACCTTTAGGCATTGAATCTTTTTCTTTCAATTCAACGATTTGTCCCTGTAATGTAAAGCAATCTTCGTGTAATCCTTCAACAGGGTTACCATAAGCTGTTTCTCTACCTAATACATATAGTTCACCAGGTCTTAAATTGGTTACGCCTGTTGGCATTTCACCATTCTCTATTAAGTAATAAGAACTTGAATTACCACCTGATACCATCTGTAATTTCATATCGAATGTCTTTTCGACATCTTTTGCAATTTCTACAAGTTGTCCTAAGTTGTCTGTACTTGGGATGATGCCACCGTAACAAGTCAAGTTAACACCTAATCCATACAGGTTCACATTATCCAGTTTAAGGATTTCTGTAACCGTTGCATTGACATCTTTCGGCAATACACCTTCTCTTAAATCTCCAAGGTCAACCATCAATAGTATATCATGAACTTTCCCTGCTGTCTTGGCAGCAGCGTCAATTGCTTTAATTGTTTCCATTTCCGAGTTGAAACTTAAATCAGTATATTTCACAACCGATTCTACTTCACTTAACATCGGAATACGAATCAGTACTTTCTTGGCATTAATATCTTGAAGCTTCATTAAATTCTTAACACGTGAGTCTGCCAGCATTGTGGCACCACCATCAACTGCTGCTTGAGCAACTGTAGGATCTGCACAAAACACCTTCGTTACACACATAATATCAATGTTTTTTTCACCACATTTTTTTGCGATAATCGAAACATTTTCTTTTATCTTGTTTAAATCTGCTTTTAAAACTGGATACATCTAAATTCCTCCCCATATTTAATTATACGCAGTGCGCATTCATCAACTTAAATCTTTAAACTTTTCTTCATTAATCGAACGGCAGCTTCTCTATTCTCTTTTGAAAGTACACCTAGCGAAGCCATGATATAGTCATTATCAATCAATACTTCAATTTCATTGTTTGGTAACAGTTTGTTTCCTTTGTTGCTTAAAGGTATTTGCTTAATGATATCCACTCTGTTTGGCAATCTCGTCAATGCACCGCCAGTTCCTACAATGTATTGAACACTTGTCAGATCTTTACCTTCTGCCATTGATTTCTTACCGCCACCTTTGAAAAGGTCCCGATAGCCGCCGGCATGACGGTTGGCTGATACGATAACCGCTTCATGTGTCAACCGCTCAACAAATTTGAATTGATCTTCAGTCTTTGGGATTGGGATATGTGCCTCAATTAAGCCTTTTACCTGTTCATCTGAAAATCCCAATTGTTGTCCAAGTTTTTCTTCGCCGATCATTTCAACGATATTCAGCATATTAACATAAACGCCTAGATCTCCTTCAACAGTTCTTTTCGCCACTGGCTCAGGCGAGATAAGCACACGACTGACTTCTTCACTGCCTTCAGTTACTGAATGAATATCTGTGGTTGCACCACCAACATCAATGGTAACCAAATCACCAATCTCTTCTTTTAACACTTTTGATGCTTCCATAACTGCGCCCGGCGTTGGAATAATCGGTCCGTTGACCATGTCTCTGACGTGGTGCATACCTGGAGCATGAACAATATGTTCTTCAAAAGCATCTTGAATAACCTTACGCGTAGGTTCAACATTCAGCATATCAATTTTAGGATACACATTCTCTACTATATACAGTAAGTCACGTTTTCCTACTTCTTCAAATATCTCAATGATTTCTTCATGATTATCTATATTACCAGCGTAAATAACCGGTACATCCAAATCCAATCCAACAACAACTTCTGCATTATAAATAGCTGTGTCTCTTTCGCCGTGGTCTACACCACCAGCAATCAGGATAATGTTTGGCTTTACATCTTTAATTTTCTTCACATCTGTACGGCGTATACGCCCTGCCGTTACAAGATGAATGTTTGCACCTGCACCAAGTGCCGCTTCCTTAGCCGCTTTAGCCGTCATATCATAGACAAGTCCATGCACTGTCATCTTAAGACCACCCGCCGCACTACTTGTGGCAATCAGCTCATCATACTCTACCTTCTCAACACCTAGATTAACTGCTAAACTTTCAATCGCTTTTGACAGACCGATTGTTACATCGTCTTCTTTAACCGTTGTCGGTGACTGTCCTTGCCCGACAAATTTAGGATCTGTTGTATTTAAATCACTAAAGGCATTAACTACCGTTGTCGTACTACCAATTTCTGCTACTAAAATATCAAATTTCATGCTACGTCCTCCTTTGCAATCATTTCCACTTAACAGTCTACACTTTTATATCGGTAAACTCCTTGAACAATGTACAAATCTAATTGGCGATTTCATAACTTTTTCACTTTCTTAGTGTCACAAACAAGTTGTGAACCTAAGAGAGCGAAAAAGCTTCAATGAAGAAGCCTTTTCGCAATATTATTAGGTAAACTTAGTTACCCGCTTTTTCTTCCATTTTCTTAACGAAGAACGTCGCAACATTAACACCATGGTCATGCTTGCTAAATCCAGCGTCCATACCGTTCTTAACTGCGATTTCTGGTGTAACTTGCGTACCACCAGCACAGATAATTACTTTGTCTCTGATACCTTTTTCAACTGCATATTCATGAAGTCTCTTCATATTCTTGTAATGAATGTCATGATGAGAAATAATTGTAGAAGCAAGAATAACGTTAGCGTTATGCTCAATAGCTGCGTCTACTAATTTTTCTACTGGTACAGATGTTCCTAAGTACTCAACTTCCATGCCGTATTTTTCAATACCACCATGCTTGATGTCGATTACTTCTCTAAGACCAACTGAATGCTCATCTTCGCCAACTGTTGCAGCTACAATCTTAATTTCGTGCTTTTCGTTAAGCGCTCTGATTTCATCATCAGTCATAACTTCTGGCTCTGGTGGAATCTCAAGAGTGGCTAAGTCGATTGCGAAATCAACAACACCCTTCACTTGGATTCTTGTTCCTTCTGTTGGATGCATTACTTCTGAGTGAATTACTTCGATTTCTTTAAGGTTCATCCCCTTAGCGAACTCAATTGCAGCATACTCAGCAGTTCTTCTTTCACAAGGCAAGAATAATTCAACTGTTACAACACCATCAGCTAACCATTGAACTTCTGGCTTGATCATAGTTGAAGATCTATATTCTTCAGTTTCGTCTAATCTTGTATTTACATTATCAACGTCATCTAATTCGTCAATAAAAATAATCTTATCTGGATCTTCAAAAGTACAACCACCGATTAAATCAGCTGGTGAACCTTCTGCTGCTGCATCGTATTGAGCAACATTGTTGTTACCGTAGTGAGCTGTTACTGGCGCCATGTAATCTGCATCTCTTTCGAATACAGCACCTGCACCAACACCACCAGCGATTTGACGTCCGATACCATCGCCATTTCTTTCTGGGTACATACCTGAATCAACAAAGAATCCTTTTTCAACAGCTTCAAAGTATCCGCCAGCTTCAAGAATTTCTTCCATGTACAGGATAGATCTTTCTTTAATTTCTCTTGCATTTTCTCTAAGTGGGCCATCTTTCTTAAGTTCAACCATTTGTGAGATAGAGTCAAGACCAACTAAAGTTTGCTTAGCTGTATCACAAGCTTCGATGTTGTACATGTGCCAAGGAACATTTCTACCTTCATCTGGTGTGATAGTCGATTGAATATCAGCACTTGTTAATTTAGAAATTACCATGTTAAGTACATGCGTTACAGTAGCTTCTCTAGAAGAAGATGTAACGTATTTAGTGTTCATTTGTGCTCTCATCTTATACTCAGTAAAGAAGTCTCTTAACGCTACTGCGTAAGGTAAATCTAATTGTGTACAAGGTGCTGGAGCTGATGTTGGAGGTACTGTAGAAAGACAAATGTTTGACTTCTTCATACCAACTTTTGCAGAGAAAATAGCGTTTATACCATGTTGAACCATAAGCTCAGGCATTACTTTCCATGCTTCTCTTGCTGTTGCGTTTGCATTATGCGCACCATCGATTTGAGCAATGTCAGCCCAAGTCATTACCGCTTTAGACTCAGCAGCATCGATGAATGATCTTACCATGTTAACGTTTCTGTAAAGAACGTTGTATTGAGGATCCTGGTGAGCTCCGTTAACGCCTTCTTCAGCGAACATTACTGCAACGTCAGGACCAGCAACACCTGATACGTATGAATGGTAGTTAATTGGTCTGCCTACTTCATCCTCGATCATGTCACATGCTTTTCTATGTGCTCTAACTTGCTTACGAGTAATTGGAATACCACCAATACCTTGTGGTGAACCTTCGATAAGTCCGTCAAAGTGAGATTGACCAGCAGTTCTGATAACCATGATATGGTCAGCACCATGCCAAGCAGTCATTCTCATTCTTCTAATATCATCTTCAAAACGACCAGAAGCGATTTCTGTCGTGATTGAGTTGTGAGGTTGTGGATCAATATCTCCGAAGTATTTGTTACATGGAATACCTACAGAGTTTTCTAAGTTGTCAGAACAGTCATTGAAAGTAAAAGGTCCAATTTCTTGGTTTTCTTTCTTCTCTCTCCAAACCCATCCTCTTCTTCTTGGGCGGTAGCTTTCTAAATCTTCAAGAACCGCTCTTACGTCTATTTTTTGGTCTAGTTCTAATTTCATTATGCCTTACCTCCCTTGAAGATTGCTACAGCGTCATCCCAGTGCTTGCCTTCGATTAACTCAAGACCAGCTTCTCTTACTGTAATATTTTTTTCTTTAGAGATTCTGTAAACGATGTGGCCAACACCTTTACTCATAAGTCCTCTGTCAATTGCACCTTCAACAAGTGGCTTAGCTTCTAAACTTGAGAAGCCCATTCTTAATAATACAGAACGTTCAACCGATGGTGAAGTGTGTGTTTTAGCAAGGTCTAGTAATGGATCTACAACTTTTTCTGCTAACTCCCAGAATCTTGCCTTTAACTCGTCATCCGAAAGCGATTCAAGATGCTTTCTTCTTGTTAAGAAATCATCTTCTCTTTTTAAATAACCTTTCATTGATATCCCTCCAACTTTATTTTACATTCAACTCTTTTAGAGTCTCTAAAACAAACTCTTTTGATGTATTCGTCTCTTCAACTAAAAAAGCAATATCTTTATCTGATACTTCAGTTGTACCAGTTTGCTTAATCGCATTCTTAATTAAAGAAGTTCTGATTTTTTTCATATCTAGATCTA
>Ga0070724_10000897_pt1 | contig 19144 bp, 14 predicted proteins | sample tdDd001_FD_67278 | JGI IMG/M metagenome (GOLD analysis project Ga0070724, IMG submission 67278) | Marine sediment microbial communities from the Atlantic coast under amendment with organic carbon and nitrate - tdDd00.1 | ecosystem: Environmental > Aquatic > Marine > Coastal > Sediment | place... | reverse complement strand
CTTCTATCCGTCCATGGCCCGTGCTGCGTTCCGCCTTGTTGAAATGGGGGTGCTAAGGCTGCCTAACGCCTGGGCGCTGATCTCGGCCAACCCGGCGCATATCCTGCGCCTGCATGATCGGGGCGTGATCGACTATGGCAAACGGGCCGACTTGGTTGTGGTGAATAAAATGACCCACGCTGTCGAGGCCACCATTGCAGGCGGATGCTTGTCCCACCTCTCGGGCGAGGCCGCGCGCCGCTTTATGGAGGCAGAGCATCCCTTGCGCATGGCGGCCGAATAACCCGCCGCTATTCGTACCGCTCTAGAAACGCCTCAACACTCAGCGCGCGGAAATCCTCCAACGCGCCGCGCAAACGCGCATGATCCCAGTCCCACCACGCCAAGGCTATCAGCCGGTCGGCCACCTGCCCCGAAAATCGCGCGCGCATTGGTTCAGCCGGCAATCCGGCAACGATCATATAAGGAGGAACATCTTTCGTCACCACAGCACCCGAGGCCACGATAGCCCCGTGCCCAATAGTGATACCGGGCTTCACCTGCGCGTTATGTCCGATCCAGGTATCATGGCCGATACTGGCCCGGCGCGCATGACGCCGCTCAAAAAACGCCTCGTCCTGCCCCGCATCATCCCAGTAATCCTGACTCCGATACAGAAAATGGTGCAGGCTTGCGCGTTCCATCGGGTGATCGGTCGCACCGATCCGCACAAAGCTGGCGATATTGGCGAACTTGCCAACATAGGCATTTGCGATGTCAGCATACCGATCACAGTAAGAATAGTCGTCCATGTGCACGTGGCCCAGCCGACTTCCCTTTCCGATCTCGCAAAACCGGCCAAACCTGACGTCCGTCACCTCGGCACCTTCGTGAATCAGCGCGTGCTCTGCGTTCAGCTTTGCCATTTCATCTTGCTCCAAATACTCCTGCCGGAGGCGCGGAAAATCAAGATTTTCCGCTTACCCCTTGATCAGCTTGCGCCGCAGCCATCCCGAGACCCAATCCATCAGCATCACCATCAGCACGATCAGCACGATGTAATAGCTGACCTCTTCCCAATCTTTCTGGGTCAGAATGGCCTGAGTCAGCAGCAAACCAATCCCGCCACCGGTGATTGCGCCGATGATCGTGGCGCTGCGTGTGTTCGATTCCAGAAAGTACAAAACCTGGCTCAGCAACACCGGCGTCACCTGCGGAATGACCCCAAAGCGATAGCGTTGCAGCGGTTTCGCACCTGTGGACTTAATGCCCTCGATCTGGTTTTCATCAACGTTTTCCAATGCTTCCGAGAACATCTTGCCGAAACTTCCGGTGTCCGTGATCAGAATTGCCAACGCCCCGGTCAGCGGTCCCGGACCAAAGGCGCGCGCCAGGACGATGGTCCAGATCAGAGCGTCGACGCCTCGGAAGAAGTCGAAAAGGCGGCGGGCGGCGAAACGCAGGGGCATCAGCGGCGTGAAATTCCGTGCGGCCAGAAAGGCCAGCGGCAAGGCCACCATCGCCGCGCCGAATGTCCCCAGAAACGCCATCAGGATTGTCTCAAATATCGCCCAGGCAACCTCGGCGTGGCGCCACATGGCATTGCCCCAGAAATCATGCCAGATCGCCGAAAAATCACCCGAAAAAGCCTTGGAAATCAGCTCTGTAGCGCCCAGTCCGTGGAAAGGGCTGTCCAGCGTGAAAAAGAACAATTCCCAGCCAAACGCATAGCGGAAAACCTCGGTTCGGTTGCGGGTAACGGTGATCCGCGCGTCCGGCAAAGTCACCATCAAACGGTTCTTGGAGGCGCTGATATTATCGGGCAAATCGCCCGTGGGCAGCTCGGCGTTCACGCCAGTTCGGCCCGGATGCGCCACGATAACGGGACCCGAGTTTGGGGCGATTTGTACAAAATCGGCCCCAAATGTTACAAATGCCCCCCCGCCCAGATCAATCCGGGTCTCGGGACCAGTCTGAGACACCCATTCGGGGCGCTCGCCTTCGGGATAGGTGCCTTTGCGTTCGCCCTCGATGGCGATGACAACGTCGCCCGACCGGTTGTCACGGGTCACATGGGTTTTGTAGCTATAGCTGTCGCGGATCAGCGTCTTACCATTCTGAAGGTTCGCACGATCGCTGAGCCCCAGAATATCAAACGCAAAGAAAATGTAGATCAGATAGGCCAGGATCGCCGCAGGCAGCGCAAAACCCATCAGGCGCTTGCGCAGAAACAACCCGTCTGCGCGCTCTTTCAGCGCGACGTTTTCGAATGCTGTCATGGTCATAGGGTGGCCTCCAGGCGGGCGCCATGGGTCAGACGATCCCGCAGCAGTGACGAAATCTGATCAACCAAAACAATGGTGCCGAACAGCAGCAGGAAAATGGCGGCGGCCTCGTCATATTGGCCTTTGCCCCAGCTCATGGCGTTCTTGAGGTCATAGCCAATGCCGCCCGCACCAACAAAACCCAGAATGGCCGAGGCGCGAATGTTGATTTCAAAGCGCAGCAAAGCATAGCTGAGGTAGTTCGGCGCAACCTGCGGAACGATGCCCAAAAGCATCCGCTGCGCCCACGACGCCCCAACAGATTGCAGGCCCTCGATAGGTTTGAGGCTGGCGTTCTCGTTGACCTCGGAGAACAGTTTGCCCAGCGCGCCGGCCGTATGAAAGGCAATGGCGATCATGGCGGGCACGGGACCACCACCAAGGATGAAAATCAGCACCAAGGCCACAACGATTTCCGGTATCGCGCGCATGATGTCCATGGCGCGGCGGAAAACCGGGATCAGACGCGGCCAACGCGCCAGCCCGCGGGTGGACAAAAGGGACAGAACGATCGCGATCAGGGCGCCGAACAACGTCGAGGCCCCCGCGATATTCAGGGTCTCGATCAGGGACGGCAGGAAATGCACGAAATGGGCGGGCAGATCCGCAAGCTTCTGGCTGGCCTCGCTCAGGACCTCGGCCGGGAAGTCAAACACGCGATGCAGGCCGGACCAGAATCCACCTGCGTTGCGATCATCGGCCAGCATAAAGCCCGACACCATCAGCGCCACGAATACTGCCAGGATTACGCCGGAATAGAGCCGCTTTCGGTGAGCCATCGCCAGATATTCGGCGCGGACTTCGGCGGTCGGGGGATGTGCGGAAATGTCAGCCATGGGTACCTTCAGACAGCAAACAGGCCCCCGCGTGAGGGGCCTGTTCAAAGAGGGTGTCGAATTAGTTCGACTTGAGTTTACGCGCTTCGACGATCACTTCGTAGGCGTCATGCGTGATCGGCATGAAGCCTTTGGCGTCGCCCTGCAAAACACCATAGGCGCAATCGGCATCCATGGATTTCAGCGAAGCCATCAGACCGGTCATTTTCAGTTTGACGTCTTCGGGCAGCGATTTGCGCAGAACAACGGGGCCTTCGGGGATGGGCTTGGAGCGCCAGATCTGAACCAGGTCGCTCATGTCAACCAGGCCAGCGTCCACGGCCTTGCGCAGCGCACCCGAGTTATAGCCGTCTTCCCAGTTGCCCAGACCGTCGGCCCAGGTGACGCCGCCGTCCACGTCGCCGTTGTTCACGGCCACGATGGTCTGTTCATGCCCGCCGGTGAATTTCACTTCGCCGAAATAATCGCCCGAGGTCATGGTCGCGCCAGTTGCCTGGGGGATCTCGATCGAGGGGATCAGGAAGCCCGAAGTCGAGTTCGGATCGCCAAAGCCAAAGACTTTGCCCTTCATGCCGTCCAGATCGGTGATGCCGCTGTCTTTGCGTGCAAAGCCGATCGAGTAGTAGCCATAGCCACCGTCGTTGTTGACCTTGACCAGGATCGGCTCGACCGCTTCGGGGTCCGACAGGAAGGTTTTGGCATAACCCGAGGCGCCCAGCCAAGCCATGTCGATGGTGCCGCCCAGCAGGCCCTGGATCACACCGTTATAGTCAGCAGGAGCGAACAGTTTGGTTTCGACGCCCAGCAGGGTCTCGGTTTTTTCGCGCAGGCATTCGTTGCTGTTCATGCGGTCTTGGGCGTTTTCGCCGCCCAGGATGCCGATGCGGAATTCTTTGATTTCTTCGGCCATGACCGGGCTGGTCAGGGCGGTGGTTGCCAGAACGGCAGCAATCAGTTTTTTCATCGTTTCTCTCCGATTGGAATAAGCTGGTTGGGGGGATTAGGCCGTTTGGGCCAGATCGTTCGGTGTTGAGCGCGCCAGCGCGTCGATGCTGGTGCTGGTCGCGGATTCGGAAAACGACCCGTCCGCGCCATAGATGTCCCGCGCTGCCCCGGTGGTGAGCTGCTCGGGTGTTCCGTCGAACACCACACGGCCAGCGCGCATCCCGATGACGCGATCACAATAGCGGCGGGCGGTGTCCAAAGTATGCAGGTTGGCGATGACCATGCGGCCGTCCTCGTCGTGAATGCGGCGCAGGTCATCCATGACGATCTGGGCATTCATCGGGTCCAGGCTGGCGATGGGTTCATCGGCCAAAACGATCTTGGGGTTCTGCATCACGGCGCGGGCGATGGCGACGCGCTGTTGCTGACCGCCGGACAGGGCCTCGGCGCGTTTGGCGGCGTGGCCAGCGATGCCCAGGCGATCCAGAATATCAATCGCGCGGTGGATGTCGGCCTGCGGATACAGGTTGAACATGGTGGTCAGGGTGTTGCGCTGGTTCAGCGTCCCGTGCAGCACGTTGGACACAACATCCATCCGCGGCACCAGGTTGAATTGCTGGAAAATCATCGCGCAGTCGGCCTGCCAGCGACGTTTGTCCGCGCCCTTCAACGCCGAAATATTCCGGCCCTCAAAGGTGATGGTGCCCGAGGTTTCCGTTTCAAGCCGGTTCAGCATCCGCAGCAAGGTGGACTTGCCCGCGCCAGACGCCCCGATGATGCCAATCATCATCGGACGGTCGAGCTGAATCGAGACGTCATCGACGGCCTTATTGGCGCCAAACGCCTTCGTCAAATTCTGGATGCTTAGCATTCTTTACCCCATTTTCTTGGCTTGGGGGGTAAGTGTGCAGCGAGACGGATTCTTTACAAATTGCTGAAACTTTTGTGACGCCCTGAGGTGGGGCACATGGGTGATACACGCCTAATGTTTTGTTTTATAACGATAATATACAGGAAAACCAAACGGGTGCGTATTTACTTTTGCCGTCGCAATGCCAGAGATTGCAGCAAATGCCGTGGCAAAATCCAAAAACAACTGAGGTAGCGCATGACCATGCGACCCGGATTTTCGAACGTGCGCCACAGCCATTCCATCTGAATGGCCCGCACCCAACGCGGCGCGCGTTTCTGCGCACCAGACAGGAAATCCAACCCCGCCCCGATGGACGCAAACCCAACCGACGGCGCAATGGCGCGACCGCGGGCGGCGAACAGCTCTTGTTTGGGGGCGCCCAGCGCGATGAAGCACAGCCCCACCCCATCGGATTCTAGTTTGCGGAGGATATCATCGGCCTGCGCGCCCTGCGGATCGAACCCAAAGGGCGGGGCAATGCGCGCGATGACGGACAGGTCCGGCACCTGCTGTTCCAGCGCGGTGGCGGCCTTTTTCAGGCTTTCGTCCGTGGTGCCGACCAGCCCGACGGGAATCCCGCATTCCGCGGCCAGAAAACACAACGGCAAGATCATATCCGAGCCCGGTAACAGCTCGACCGGGTGGCCGGCGAGATGCGACATCCAGACAATCGGATTGCCATCCGCAACCACCAGATCCTGCGCCTTATAGGCCGCGCGAAAATCCATGTCGGCGCGCAGCTTGACCAGGTGATCCAGGTTCAATGTCGCCAGAGCAAACCCCTGATGCGCAGCAAACCGTGCACGGACCAGAGTTTCTAGCGTCGTCCAATCAGGCACGCCAACGCCAAGCTGGTAACTGCCAATGGTAAACTGCACGCCGGTCTCCTACTTACACGGGATTTGCATGCGCAGGATACGCAGACTCGTGCGGATGGCAATCAGCCAGACCCTGAAACTGCTTTAACCGCGACAAACTGTTGACATTTTCCTATGCTGTAGTGCGGCGAACGACAAAAGCAGAGTGATAGTGCAGGTATGCGGGCAGCAAGCGGCACAGAAAACAGGCAATCGGAGACCTCAGCATGAGCGGCGTCACATTGATCGGCTGCGGCTTTGTTGCGGATCTGTATATGCGGTCCCTTCAAACGTCGGGAATTTCGGTGCTGGGGGTGTTTGACCTGCGCGAGGACCGGCTGACCACGTTTTGCGACCACTGGAAAGTCCCGCGTTTCGCCACATTGGATGCCCTGCTGGCCGCACAGCCGCATGACGGGGTCGTGCTGAACCTGACCAACCCCGCCGCCCATTATGAGATCAACCGCACCTGTCTGGAAGCCGGGCATCACGTCTATTCGGAAAAGCCCCTGGCGCTGGACATGGACGACGCGCGGGCGTTGCACGGCCTTGCGACTGAGCGCGGGTTGCTGTTGGCCTCGGCCCCGTGTTCGGTTCTGGGAGAGGCGGCGCAGACCCTGGCCAAGGCCGTGCGCGATGGTGTCGCCGGAACGCCTCGGCTGGTCTATGCAGAGCTGGACGACGGGTTCATCCCGCAGGCCCCGGTGCAGGACTGGCACAGCGAAAGCGGCGCGCCCTGGCCCTATGAGGATGAATTCCGCGTGGGCTGTACGCTGGAGCACGCGGGGTATTACCTGACGTGGCTGATCGCGATGTTCGGCACGGTGCGCAGCGTCACGGCGGCCTCGGCCGGGGTGATCCCAGATAAGCTGGGTGTTGCGGGTGCCGCGCCGGATTTCTCGGTTGCGACGCTGTTTTTCGAAAACGGGCCGGTGGTGCGGCTGACCTGTTCAATTGCCGCGCCGCATGACCATCAGATCCGGGTGATCGGTGACGCGGGCGTGCTGGCCCTGCACAAGGCCTGGGACAACGGCGCCAAGGTGAAATTCCATCGCCGGATGCGGATCAGGCGGCGTCTGCTGGAAAACCCGCTGGGACGCCGGATCAAGCTGGCCGGACCGACCCATCCCAAGGTGGGGCGCTGGGGGGCGGCCTCGATGAATTTTGCGCTGGGACCGGCGGAAATGCTGGACGCGCTGCGCGAGGGGCGGCCCTGTCGGCTGTCCTCGGATTTTGCACTACATTTGAACGAGGTCACGCTGGCCATTCAAAACGCCGGAGATTCCACAGGCGCCCAGCCTATGACCACCCGTTGTGACGTAATGGAGCCGATGCCATGGGCCAGATGACGCTGATGATCACCGGGGCTGCGGGCTATGTCGGGCGTGCCACGGTCGCCGCCGCGCGCGAGGCCGGGCATGATGTTATCGCCGTTGTGCGTCTGGCCGGGGTCATCCCCGATGGCTGGGAAGACGACGATGGAATCGAGCTGATTCAGGCGGATCTGGCTGTGCCCGGCTCGGTCGAGGCGCTGAATATGATCGGCGTCGATGCTGTTATCCATGCCGCCGCCAGCCTGACGGGCGATGACGCTGAACAAGAGCGCAGCACGCTGCAAGGCACCCGGCATCTGCTGGCCGCAATGGAGCAGGCCGAGGACACCCCGCGGTTGGTGCTTGTGAGTTCGGTTTCGGTCTATTCGGGGATGGGGATCGCCGAAAACGCCACGATCGACGAGACCTCGGCGCTGGAACGGCGGGCCGATCTGCGCGACGCCTATTGCCGGGCGAAACTGCGGCAAGAACAAATCACGGCGGACGCTGCGCTGAGTACGGGGGCCGAATTGCGGATCATGCGGCTGGGGGCGGTTTTCGGCCCCGAAAGGCTGTGGAATGCGCATATCGGGCCGGGATTCGGGCCGGTACTGCTGCGCCTGGCGACGCGCGGGGAAATCCCGATGTGCCACATTGCTCATTGCGCCGAGGCGCTGGTGCGGGCCGCAGAAATCCCTGTACCAGACGGGCCGGATGGTGCGATCGAGGTGCTGAACCTGGTGGATGATGACCTGCCGGACCGGGTGCGGTTCGTGAATGCGATGGCGCGCACCGGCTGGCCCAGATTCATCATCCCGCTGTCCTGGCGCGTGCTGGATCTGGCGGCGGGGATGCTGCGCGGGGTGCCTGGACGTCCCGGCCTGCTGCGACGCGAGGCTCTGCGGGCGCGGATGCTGCCGGTGTTCTATCCCAATACGCGGCTAAAGGCGCGGCTGGATCTGCCCGCCACCGCCGCATTCGAAGAGCTGTTCGCCCGCTCGATCGGTGCCGAAGTGGCGGAGGACGAATAATGGTCAAGATCGCCTATCTGACCGGGGAATACCCCCGCGCCACGGACACGTTCATCCAACGCGAAGTTGCCGCCCTGCGCGAACAGGGGATCGAGGTTCAGACGTGCTCGATCCGGCGGACGGGGATTGAACACCTGGTCGGCCCCGAACAAAAGGCCGAGGCCGCGCGGACGTTTTACGTGCTGGCCGCCACCAGCGCGCCTGTGCGGTTGCTGCGCTGTCACGCGCAGGCCCTGCGGCGCAGTCCGGGGCGATACTGGCGGGCGCTGAAACTGGCGCTGAAAACCTCGCCCGGTGGCATAAAGGCGACGCTATATCAGCTGTTCTATTTCGCCGAGGCCGTGGTTCTGGCCGATCAGCTGCGCCGCGACGGCGTGCAACATCTGCACAACCACATCGCCAAGGCCAGCTGCACCGTCGCGATGCTGTGCCAGGAAATAAGCGGCATCCCCTATAGTTTCACCCTGCACGGGCCGGACATCTTTTTCGAACCGATCCGCTGGCGGCTGGACGAGAAAATCGCGCGGGCGGCCTTTGTCGCCTGTATCAGCGAATTTTGCCGGTCGCAGGCGATGGTATTTTCCGACCCGCAGCACTGGAACAGGCTGCATATCGTGCATTGCGGCATTCAGCCCGAACGGTATCTGGCGCCAACACAGCGCGCGGGTTCAAAGGCGCTGTTTGTCGGACGCCTGGCAGCAGTCAAGGGCGTGCCCGTGCTGTTCAGCGCAATGCAACAGCTGATCAAGGATATCCCCGCGTTTCACCTGACGTTGATCGGCGACGGGCCGGAACGCGCCGCATTGGAACAGATGGCATCACAGATGGGGCTGGGGCCGCATGTTTCGTTCGTTGGATACAAATCTCAGGCCGAGGTGGCCGAGGCCCTGCAAGAGCACGACCTGCTGGTCCTGCCCAGCTTTGCCGAGGGGGTGCCCGTGGTGCTGATGGAGGCAATGGCCGCCGCCCTGCCCGTGGTAACAACGCAGATCGCGGGCGTGCCCGAGCTGGTCCAACAGGGGCACAGCGGCGTGCTGGTCCCGCCGGGTGATCCGCACGCATTACAAGAGGCGCTGCACAGGGTTCTGACCGATCCGGCACTGGCCAAACAGATGGGGGCCAATGGCCGCGCCCATGTTGAACGCAGCTTTGCCATCCAGAGCGAAGCCGGCTGGCTGGGGCAGCTGTTGACCGGCTATGTCGCGGGCACACCGCCGCAGGGCAAACGACCGGAGGCAGACGCATGAGCACCATCGCCGCCGTCGTCATCGGACGGAACGAAGGGGACCGTCTGGTTCGCTGCCTGAATTCCCTGAAGGAGCAGGCGGATCGGATTGTCTATGTTGATTCAGGATCGACCGACAACAGCGTTCAGATGGCCCAGGACATGGGCATTGACGTGGTGGATCTGGACACGACGGTGCCGTTTACGGCAGCGCGTGCGCGGAACGCCGGGTTCGAGGCGCTGAAACCGGATCTGCCGGACTATGTGCAATTCGTGGATGGCGACTGTGGGGTTCAGGACGGCTGGCTGACCAAGGCCGCGGCTGAACTGGACGCCCACCCCGAGCTGGGCATCGTCACCGGCTGGCGTGCCGAAATCCACCCTGAACACAGCATCTATAACGCAATTGCCGATTTCGAATGGCACCGCCCTGCTGGGGACATCGCGGCCTGTGGCGGGGACATGATGGTACGTGCCGCCGATTTCGACGCGATTGGCGGGTTCAACCCCGTGGTCATCGCGGCCGAGGACGATGAATTCTGCGCCAGGATGCGCAAATCCGGCAAGGCTTTGTGGCGGCTGCCCGAGCAAATGACCCTGCACGACGCAAACATGACCACGTTTGGGGAATGGTGGCGCCGGGCAGTCCGGTCAGGGCATGGGTTTGCGCAGGTCGGCGCGCTGCACCCCGAGCATTTCCAGGCCGAGCGCAAACGCGTCTGGGTCTTTGGGGCGGTGCTGCCTTTGGTCCTGCTGATCGGGGTGATTACGGGTTTCTGGCCTATCGTGGTGCTGATTGCGGGGGCTTATGGGCTGTCCTACTTGCGCACGGTTTCCGGGCTGCAACGCGAAGGCCTGTCGCGCAAAGAGGCAAAGCGGCTTTCTGTGCTGCTGAGCCTGTCAAAAATTCCGAATTTCTTTGGAATGCTAACCTATTACAAGCGTCGCCTGACCGGGGCGGATATGCGCATTATCGAGTATAAGTGACGGAGAACATCATGGGTGGACGCATCAAAGTAGGCCTGATCGGGGCCGGATATATCGCGACATGGCACGCGGATGCCGTGCGGGCCTGCCCAGACGCCGAGCTGGCCTGCATCTGCGATGTCTCGGCCACGGCGGCACAGGACATGGCGGCGGGCTATGGCGTCGCGGCCTATAGCTCGGTTGCGGAAATGGCGGCTGCGGGAGCGGTGGACGCGGTTCATATTCTGACGCCTCCGAACCTGCACCACATGATCGCGCTGGAATGTATCGCCGCCGGCCTGCATGTGATCGTCGAGAAACCCGTGGCGCTGTCCGCCGCCGAAACACAAGAAATCGTGCAGGCCGCCGCCGACGCCAAGGTCCAGTTTGCCGCCGGACATAATTTCCTGGGTGTGCCCAGCTATGAGCGGCTGAAAACGGCCGTGCAGGCGGGCGATCTGGGGCGGGTTTCGTCGGTCGAAGTGAACTGGTGCCTGCCGCTGGGACCGCTGCGGGCGGGGCCCTATGGGCTGTGGCTGCTGCGCGACCCCCAGAACCTGTTGCTAGAGCTGGGCGCGCATCCCTATGCCTTTGCCGTTGATTTGCTGGGCGAGCTGGAGATCCAAAGCCTGCAATTAAATCAGCCGGTTACCATGCCGGGTGGCGCTGTCCGGCATCAATCCTGGCGGGTTCTGGCCCGTGCGGGCGCGGTGGATGTGGCGTTCAATTTCTCGATGGTGGAAACCTATGACGACCGATCGGTCACGGTGCGTGGATCCACCGGGATGGCGCGACTGGACTATGCTGCGGATACGCTGATCACAGCCAAGGAAAACACCGCTGATCTGGTGGTGAACCCGCTGCTGAAACAGCTGAACCTGTCGTGGCAACACCTGCGCGAGGGGACGGTGAATGCCTCGCGGCAGTTGGTGTCGCTGAACCAGAAATCCCCCTATGGGCTGAGCTTTCGCGGGACGGTGAATGCGATTTACGATGCGATCCGGCACCGCACGCCGATGGATGCACGGTATGACGGGGGCTCGGCGCTGAAGGTGATGGGCGCGCTGGAGGCAACGCTGGCGCATATGCCGGTGGTGCCCGACCCGCTGCCCGCCAAGGGTACGCCGAAACCGACCGTGATGGTCATCGGCGGCACCGGATTCATCGGGCGTAACCTGACCCGGACGCTGGTGCAGCGTGGCTATGATGTGCGGGTGCTGAGCCGGGGCAAAACCGGGCCCTTTGCCGATATTGCCAATCATGTCGAAACGGTTTCGGTATCGCTTGGCGACAAGGACGCGCTGGTACAGGCGATGGACGGGATCGACGCGGTGTTCAACCTGGCGAAATCCATGGACAATACCTGGGAAGACGCGCTGAAAAACGACGTGGGCGTGGCCGTCCGCGTAGGCGAGGCCTGCCTGGAGGCGGGCGTCAAACGGCTGGTCTATACCGGCACGATCGCGTCCTATGACATGTCCAACCCGGACGACAGCATCACCGAGGACACCGATTTCGGGGACATGGACGAACGCAACATGTATGCGCGCTCGAAGGCCGAATGCGAACGCCGCCTGCTGGAAATGCACGAGGGGCGCGACCTGCCTGTTGTGATTGCACGCCCCGGTATCGTGGTGGGCGAAGGCGGACCGCTGCAACACTGGGGAATCGGACGCTGGCACGGGGCCGGTGCGGTGCGGATCTGGGGTGCCGGCCGGCACAACCTGCCGTTCGTATTGGCCGATGACGTGTCGGACGGGCTGATCCGCATGATGGAAACAGACGAGGCCATCGGCCAGTCGTTTAACCTGATCGGCGAACCGATGATGTCGGCGCAGGACTATTTCAAGGCGATCCAAACCGCGTTGGGCGCGAAAATCCTGGTTAAACCCGGTGATCTGACCAGCTTTTACGCCGCCGACGGGATCAAATACGCGCTGAAAAAATACGTGCTGCGGAAAAAGGGCGTGGTGCGCCCGTCGCTGTCGGATTGGAAATCCCGCGCGCATTTTGCTCAGTTCGACAACAGCCACCCCAAGGCCGTTCTGGGCTGGGCCCCGGAAACAGATCGCGGCCAATTCATTGAAAAGGCGATCAAGAAGGCCAATCTATTCGGGCTATAGGCCTGTTTTGGGCGGGAAAAGCAGCGTTTTGGCTTATTTTCGCCCAGATTTTTTGTTCTGTATTCGTGGACAAAGCCCACAAATATTCTGGGTCGTTGACGTACAGACAGTCACGGGAGCCCCGCATTCAGGGGACATGAACAGATGGTAAACTATGTCCTGCGCCGCAATCGGCGGGAACAGATCGAACCCAAACCGGCCGAGCCTGATCGCGCCGCGTTGCTGGAACGCGTGGCCCGTCACGCCGCCGATGTCGAAGAACAAGAGCGCCACGTCCGCGACGCGCTGCGCGAACAGGAAGAAGCCGCGCAAACAAACGCTTGGGACCAACTGCCGACCATCCCGGTGGACGAACGGCTGATGGATGAAAACCTGATCATCACGGCCACCCGCCACGATCCGGCACATGCCACGTTTGACGTGCTGCGGACCCGTCTGGTGCAAACGCTGTCGGAAAAGGGCTGGCGCCGGGTGGCGATTACGTCGCCGACCAGCAACTGCGGCAAGAGCTTTGTCGCGACGAATCTGGCGATCACGCTGTCGCGCTATGACAATTGCCGCACGGTGCTGATGGATATGGATATGCGCGCGCCCAGCCTGGCAGGATTGCTGGGAGTCGAGGACGCCGGCAGCATGGGCGCCTATCTGCGCGGCGAACGCGACCTAAAAGATCAATTCCGCCGCTTCGGTCCGAACCACCTGAAAATCGGGAACACGCTGGCGATCGGTCTGAATGACAAAATCGAACCCTACGCCGCCGAGCTGCTCCAGCAGGCGAATACCCGCGACCGGATCGAAGACATGGAGGCGCAGCTGTCGCCGGATATCGTGCTTTATGATCTGCCGCCTGCCCTGGTGCAGGACGATGTCATCGCCTTTCGGAACATGTTTGATGGCGTGTTGATCGTGGCTGGTGGCGGACAGACCAAATCGTCCGAAATCACCGAAGTCATGCACCGGCTGGGCGAGGAAACACCGCTGTTAGGGGTTATCCTGAACCGTGCCGAAGGTGCCCCGCACGAAGAGTACGGGTACTAAGCCAGAGGGCTTAGCCCCGTTGCGCGCGCGGCCCGCGACGGAAGACATTCAGCAGATCCAACAGCTCCATTGCGCGACCCTTCAGCAGAACGGATGCGCCGGCGATCAGCGCCAGAAGCCCCGTCACCCAGGCCAGACGACGGCGACGGCGGGCCTTTTGACGGTCCAGGTTCGGGATGACGACAACGGGGCGGATGTTCAGCTCGCGTTGTAGCTGCGCGGCGCTGCGGATGCCCGAGTGCATGAACTCCAGACCCAGCGCCAGACCGACGGCCAACATGCCCGAGCCCATCGCGCCAACAATGGCCAGTTTGCGACGACCCGAGGAGATCGGGTATTCCGGCACGATCGCGGTTTCCAGAACCTCGAAGCGTTCGAACTGGTTCTGGCTTTCCAATTGCTGGTTCATCGCGGCCTCGGTGCGGCGGGTCGACACCAGACGCAATTCGTCCTGAAGCTGGCTTAGTTGACGCTCCATCGCGCTGAGCTGACGCTCGACCTCGGGGGCGCCGGCCAGGGCGCGCTCGATGATGACCATCCGCTCTTCTAGCAAGAGACGCTGTTGACGCAGAAGGTTGGTCTGACGGGCCATGTCCTCGGCGCGGATACGGTCAGATTGGGTTTGCAGCTCGATCAGCTTGCGCTCGATCTCCAGCTGGGTCTCTTTCAGGCGGGTCAGCTGTGTCTGCTGGTTCACCAGATTGGTCGGCAACGAGGCCTGATGTTGGGTCTTGTAGGTTGCCAGCTCTTGCTCAAGCGCGGCGATTTCGGCGGAAACGCGGGCTTCCTCGGCTTCAAAGAAGGCCAGAGTGCGTGTCGCGCGACCCGCACGGCGGGATTTGCCTTCGACCAGAACACGCGCCAGCAGATCATTGGCGACATCCGCGGCCAGCTGAGCGTCGCCCATCCGAACGGTGATGATCAGACCCGAGGGCTGCACGCCAGGGCGCCAAGCCTGTTCAGGGTCCAGCAATTCCTGGATCTGTGCGGCACCGCGCATCAGACCAACCTTCTGCGCCATCGAAATCGACGGGTCGCCACCAAAGAGATCGAATTTCTCGATCACCTGGATCAGGCTGTCGCGGGACATTAGTTTCTGCTCGATCAGCTTGATCCGGGTCTCCACCGCGTTAGAGCGCGGGGCCCCAGGCGTGGTGATGTTCGATTCGACTTGCGCAACCTCGATCTGGATGACGGCGGTTGCCTCGAATACGGCGGGACGGCTAAGCGCGTACAAAACGGCGGCCCCGGTCCCGAACCCGGTGATCAGAACGATCATCCAGAAACGACGCAGCAAAGTTCTGACGACAGCAGAAATCGAAAAAGTCTGGCCCATTGGTATTCCTCATACGCTGACCGCGCCCAAGCACATATAGCTGCGCCCAGAACGGTTACAAGAATGAGGCACCTTTCGCCCCCAGACGCCACAAAGCGTCAGAAAGCTGCCTTAATTGGGTCTCAATTTAGCCTGTTCGCCACATTCTTACCATCATTTAGCCAAGCCTATTTGGAAACAATGCATTTCGCATTTCGGGATCACCGCCACAGTTTCGCCGCAATTGGCGCGATTTTCGGTGATTTCGATGAAAATGCCCCGATTTCCGCGAAAACTGGGGCGTAAATGCGGCGAGGCGCCCGCTGGGGGCGCCCTTGAAATGTGGCAAAACTTTGGTGAATGTGGCCAATTAGGCCAAGAACGCCGTTGCCACAATGTGGCCCGAATCGATCATAAAGCGCCCAGAGATGCGATCGTGTGGCTGGAACGTGCCTGCGGTGATCAAAAACTCGGCCTCGAAATGGCCCGAGACGTCCCAGTGCAGCGCCATGTCGTGAAACCCGTACATCACACTGCTGAGCGGATATTGCGCCTTATATGCCGCCTCTTTCATCGAGAAAACCGCCTTGGCCATCACATCGGGACGGGAAGACGCGGCGACAATTCTGCGCTCATCCGGCAGCAGGATTTCATCAACGAGTTCGACCGGCAACGGCGTCGCCGGTTCAACATCCAACCCGATGGACCGGGCGGCGCGCGTCACCGCAGCCAGGCACAGATCGTCACAATGAGTGATCGATCCGGCATAGCCGCGTGGCCAGTGTGGCAGCCGATCCTTGCCCGGGGGCAGGGCAACAATCGGACCGCCCAGGGCGCTCAGGGCTTGGCGGGCAGCGGTGCGCCCAGCGATAAATTCGTTCCGCCGTTTGGGGACAACCGCGCCAAGGGCGGTTTCTTCTTCGGGGAACAGGGATCCCGAAGGGCGCCGGGGGTCCGTAACCCCGACGCCCACAGGGCAGTCAAACAATGCGGCGACCCGCGCCGGGGTCATCCGGTGCGCGACATCCGACGCGCCCGCATTTCGCGGCGGCGCGCCATGGCATCGGCGCGGCTGGCGTTTTGCTCTTCGGGGTCGGCCGCGGGGGCAGCAGCGTCCGAAGATCCACCTGACATCTCGATGACCTTGGCGGACAAGGCCGACAGAACCGGGAAGCGGAAAATATCGGTGATCGACAGTTTCTGAGCACCCAGTTTCTGGCGGATTTCCCGGTGCGCCTGAACGGCCAGCAACGAATGCCCACCCAGCGCAAAGAAGTTATCCTTGGACCCGATATTCTGCACGCCCAGGATACGCGTCCAGATTTCTGCGATGTCCTGTTCGATGGTGTTTTCGGGGGCCACAAATTCGGCCGTTTGCTGCTGCGCGGTCTCGGTCGGGGCGGGCAGCGCCTTGCGGTCCACCTTCTTGTTTGGGGTCAGCGGGAAGCTGTCCATCGCCACAAAAGCCACCGGCACCATATAGTCGGGCAGAGCATGATTCAGTCTCTGTTTCAGGGCATTTTCGTCCACAGAGCCCGTCGCGGTATAGTAGCCAACCAGTCGAACAGCGCCCGGCGTATCCTCGCGCGGGATGACAACGGCCTGACGGATCGCGGGATCGGCATCCATCTGCGCCTCGATCTCGCCCAGCTCGATCCGGTAGCCGCGGATTTTGACCTGATGGTCGGCGCGGCCGATGAAATCCAGCCGCCCGTCATCACGCCAACGGACCAGATCGCCAGTGCGATACATCCGGTTGCCCGCGATGAACGGATCAGCGACGAAGCGCTCGGCGGTCAGGTCCTCGCGTTGCCAATAGCCACGGGTCACACCCGCGCCACCGATGTACAATTCACCCGGCGCGCCGATGGGCGCAGGCTGCATCGCGTCGTCCAGAACATAGACCTGCGTGTTGGCAATCGGCGTGCCGATATTGACCACGTTTTCGCCCAAGCCAGCGGTTTGTGTGGTGGACCAAATGGTTGTTTCGGTCGGGCCATACATGTTTTCGATGGTGGCCTGCGTGGTCTCGCGCAGGTCGGTGACCAGCGATCCGGGCAGCGCCTCGCCGCCGATCATCAGGTGTTTGACGTGTGACAGCGCAAAGCGCGCCTCGTCATTCATCGAAATCATCCGCGCCATCGAGGGCGTGCATTGCAGATGCGTCACGTCATGGCGAATGATCTGCGCCGCGATCGAGAAATCATCCGGGTCCAGCTCGGACTGGATATTCGCCTGTTCGCGGACCTTGGCCAGATGTTGCAGCCCGTCCAGAACGGTCTGTTTTTCGATACCATAGTCAATCAGACAAGCGATTTCGTCGACGCCGATCCGTTTGAGTTGTTCAACACGGGCCAGGCAATCCTCGACCGTGCCGAACATGCCGGAATCCTCGAAATAGCGCAGGAAGGCGAATTCAAGGATGGCGTCCAGCTCTTCTTCGGACAGGGTGCCCAGGTCCAGTTCGAACGGATTCGAGACGCCCTCGGGGCGTTTGAACGCGGGGAAGACCCAGGCGAATTGTTTGATCAGCGCGGCGGCCGAAGCAAGGTAGTCCTTCATCGGGCCACGGGCGATTTCACGGGCTTTTTCGCGGTCCTCGGCCAAGAAGGTGTGCAGCATCAGCGTGACCTTGAAATCAGCCGGATCATGGCCCGCCTCGCGTAGGGCCTGATGATACAGGCGGATTTTTCCGCCGACCTCGTCCACGGATTGACCCAGCAGGTGAGTCAGCACGTTGGCGCCGATCTTGCCGGCCTCTTTCCAGGTGTCGGGGTTGCCCGCGGTGGTCACCCACACCTCGAGCTTCTTGGACACGGGGCGCGGCTGGGTCACGACGGCATGGGTTTCACCATTGCCCAGCGGAAATTCCACCTCGTCCCCGGCCCAAAGCTTGCGCAGGGTTTCGATGCTTTCCAGCATGGCCTTTTTGTTATTCGGCGGACGATTTTCGGGGCGCAGCACGAAATCATGCGGCTGCCAGCCCGAAGCAATGCCCAGACCCGTGCGCCCGTTGGTCAGGTTGTCGATCACGGCCCATTCCTCGGCCACGCGGGCGGGATGGTGCAGGGGGGCGACGCAGCTGCCAGCGCGTACGGCGATGTTTTTCGTCAGCGCAGCCACAGCCGCACCCGTCACCGAAGGGTTGGGATAGGGGCCACCGAAAGCGTGGAAATGGCGTTCAGGCGTCCAGACGGCGACAAAGCCATTTTCATCGGCGAACTTGGCGCCTTCGAACAGCATTTCGTATTTGTCGCGGCCCACACCATCGTCATTTCCCCAGTAATAGAGACTGAATTCCATGCCTTTGCCGGTGACATTCATCGCACCAGAAGAGACCAGAGCACGCTGTTCGTCGTTGCTGACGACCAGCTTGAACCCGCGCGCAAGGGTGTAGAACAGTTCCAGTACCGAGATGTCGAAGGACAGGCTGGTTACGGCCAGCCAGGTGCCGCCCTCATGCGGGATACGGTCGTCCATGCCGGTAAAGAAATTCGACACGTTGCGGTGTTCGACCATGACGCCCTTGGGCCGTCCGGTCGATCCCGAGGTATAGATCATATAGGCCAGATCCGCACCCGAGGCACCGCTGTCCACATTGTCGGTGGGCGCGGCCAAAATGCTGGGATCACTGTCGATGGAGATGACCTCGGCTGTGCTGTCGGGCAGATCCGCAATCAGCGACTTCTGCGCCACGATCAGCGGGCAGCCGGAATCCTCGATATAGAGCGCGATGCGATCCGCCGGGAACGCCGGATCCAGCGGCACATAGGCCCCGCCCGCCTTGAGAATCCCCAAGGCGCCGATCAGCAGATGGGTCGAGCGTTTGGTATGCAGCCCAACCAGCGTACCGGGTTTGACACCCTTGCCACGCAGAACATGGGCCAGTTGATTGGCGCGCAGGTTCAGCTCGGCATAGGTCAGGGTCTCGCCTTCGAACACCAGGGCGGTGGCGTCAGGGGTCTTGGCGACCTGGCGTTCGAACATCTGATGGATGCACAGGTTTTCGTCGAACTCGGCCTGAGTGGCGTTCCAATCGGCCAGCACCAGCGCGCGTTCGTCTGCGGGCATGATATCCAGCCCGGACACCGGCCCGCAGAGCCCATCGGCCAGTTTCGCCAGACGCGCGGCCATGCGGTCCAGCGCCTGTTGCGACACACGAGAGGAATCGGCGTACAGTCGCGCCTGTCCGTCGGCCGCAAACAGGGTGATTGCCGCGCCAGGGGCCAGCATAGGGACATGAGAGAGAGCCACATCCGGCGCAGCAATATCTGCCAGA